>Ga0194119_10000628_pt1 | contig 66881 bp, 58 predicted proteins | sample TA2MahC100mmetaG_FD_148620 | JGI IMG/M metagenome (GOLD analysis project Ga0194119, IMG submission 148620) | Freshwater microbial communities from Lake Tanganyika, Tanzania - TA2015018 Mahale Deep Cast 100m | ecosystem: Environmental > Aquatic > Freshwater > Lake | place: Tanzania: Lake... | reverse complement strand
CGGTCGGACGGAGCGTCCAGGAAAAGAAGGCGTACGAGGGCATCGCCGAGAATGGCGGCGACGTTCGGAATGGCACCGTCCGAGACGGTATCGCGATCGCGCATGAGAGGTCTCCTGAAAGACCACCCACGACGATCTTCGCTTTGCGGTCGAGCCGGCGTCTGGTGGACGGAATCGACGCGGCGCGGGGCCGCGTGCGTTAACTATATACGCCGGAACTGGCGGATTGTCCGGGATGGCGGTGCATATTTTGGATTTTCACCAATGCTGCCCACAACCGCATTCGATTCTTGACCAGCTGGTCGGACCGACAGGCGCTGGGCCGTTCAGCGTCCTAGATTTGCGTGCCTTGCGAAGAGGGAGTCGAAGTGATCGCACACCCTGTAAACCATCGTGCCCTCCATTTTCAGCGAGTCCGCCTCGGACCAGTCAACTTCGCCCGGCTGTTAACCAATTCCTCTCTGGGGTAAACCAGGGGGGTAGCCCGCCGGCGGAGACGGGGAGAAAACCGGTCAGTTAACACCCAAACGCGGCCGCAACGAGGACTGCTCCGGAGGAGAGAAGCGCGACGCAGAGACGGGTGCCCCGCAACTCATTGCCCGGAATGGGGATACATTTGCGCCAAAAGGGAAAGGCCCCAAGTCAACCCGCTGGGCGGAGACTTGGGGCCTTAAAAACTTTGGCTCCCCGGGTAGGATTCGAACCTACAACCCTTCGGTTAACAGCCGAATGCTCTACCGTTGAGCTACCGAGGAGCGCCGTGTTGACCCCCTCATTACACCAAACCCGGCCGAAAATTTCAACATTACCTTGACACTCTACACGTGTTGGCATACAACATATGTAGACACACTTACTATGCCGGAAAAAGAAAAACGCTCCGACCTCCTCCAGGGCACACTCGACCTCCTCATTCTCAAGACCCTCCGCCCCGGCCCGCTCCACGGCTACGGCATCGCCCAGAGAATACTCAACTCCTCCCGAAACGTGCTCGACGTCCAGCAGGGCTCGCTCTACCCCGCGCTCCACCGACTGGAGCGCAAGGGGGCCGTTTCCTCCGAATGGAAGGAGTCCGAGAACGGGCGCATGGCCAAGTTTTACGCGCTCACCACCTCCGGCAAGAAACAACTGAGCACCGAACTCGACGAGTGGAAGCGCTACACAGCCGCCATCTCCTGGGTCCTGGAGGGCTAGCCTCATGAAACTTCCCTGGAACAAGGAACGCGCCGACCTCGACCGCGAAGTCGCCTATCACATCGACTCCCTCGCCGACACCTACCAGGCCGAAGGCCTTTCGCGCGCCGAGGCGCTTCGCAAGGCCCGCCGCGAGTTCGGCGGTATCGATCTGGTGAAGGACCAGTGCCGCGACGAGAGCCGTTGGCGCCTCGCCACCCAATTCATGCAGGATCTTCAATTCGGCTGGCGCATGATGCGTAAATCGCCGGCCATTTCGGTCGCCGCGGTCGCCTCCCTGGCGTTGGGCATCGGCGCCACAACCGCGATCTTTACGTTCGCCGAGGCCGTCCTTTGGCGTAAACTCCCCGTCCCCGCGCCGGAACAAATCCTCGAACTCTACTCGGAGTCCATCGCTCCGCCGGATCGCCTGATCCGGGGGTCGTCCGGCTCAAACTTCCGGGACGGCGGGCTCCGCGTCGCCGACTATTTCTCGCAGGCGGCGGTCGCCGCCATGACAGAACGCGCCGCCGGGAAGGTCGAAATCGCGGCGCATATCTACGGCCAACCTGTTTCGGTGAGCTACGCAGGCAACGTCGCTGTCAGTAAAGTCCGTGGCGTCAGTCCGAACTTTTTCCCGCTGCTCCGCATCCACCCCGCCGCCGGCCGCCAGCTCGGCTCCGGGCTTGAGGTCCTGGTCACCCACGGATTTTGGGAGCGCCGTCTCCAACGCTCGGAATCCGCGCCCGGCCAGACGCTTCGTATCAACAACCTTCCCTACACCATCGCCGGCATTCTCCCGCGCGATTTCGCGGGCACCAGTCCGGGCGACGAGGCCGAACTTTACACCACCATCGAGCAGAGTCCCGAGTTCCTGGCTCCCGATAGTTGGTACCGGCGGCGAAAGGACGACCCGTTTGCGTGGTGGATGCAGGTGATCGGACGGCGGGCCGAGGGAGTCTCCAACCAGGAAGCGCAAACGGTTCTCAACGCTGCCTTCGCCGCCAGTTGGGCCGGCACGCCGAAGTCCGCCGAAGACACGCCGCGGATCCGTCTGGCCGATGCGAGCACAGGCATCGGCGGGCTGCGCCGTCAGATGGGCGACCCAGCCTGGATCCTCCTTGGGCTGGTCACGCTCGTCCTGCTCGTCGCGTGCGCGAACATAGCGAACCTCTTGCTCTCCCGTGCTGCCGAGCGCGAGAAGGAGGTGGCCCTGCGTATCTCGCTCGGCTGCGGATCCGGCCGTCTTCTGCGGCAGTTTCTTACGGAGAGTTTTCTGCTCGCCGCGCTGGGCGGAGCGCTCAGCGCCGCTGTCGCGCTCGGGATCGGCCAACTCATGCGCGCCGTGCTGCCGGTGGGGTTGAACGCCGATACACTCCTGGTGGACGCCAGCGCCCGCACCCTCGCCGCCACCGCCGGCATCTCACTGCTCACGCTCTTGCTGTTCGGACTTTACCCGGCTTGGCGCGCGTCGCGCATCGACGCTTCGCCCGCGCTCAAACAGGGTATCGCCAACAGCAACCGGCACCGCTGGCTTCCAGCGAAAATTCTGGTTCTGGCACAGGTGGCGCTTGGCGTTCTGCTCGTCACCGCTGGCATTCTTTACACCGGGAACCTGAACGAAATTGTTGCGCGTGACTCCGGTTTTGACCGCACGCAATCGCTGCTGTTTGACCTCCGGCCCGGCGAACTCGGATACTCCGGGGATCGTCTTGAGACCTACTACCGCAATGTGGAAGAGCGTCTCTCTGCCATTCCCGGCGTGCTGTCCATGGGTCTCTCCCGCATCCGCCCTATGCGCGGAGGCGGTTTTCACGACGGCGTGAGCCTGCCCGGCGGATCGAAGTCCGTAAATTCGGGTTTTCACTTCGCCACGGCGGGATTCCTCCCCGCACTCGGTGTGCAAATCGTGGCCGGCCGCGCCCTGACGGCGGAGGAGGTTCGCGCGGGCCGTAAGGTGGTTGTGGTGAGCGAACTTCTCGTTCAATCGCTCGGTATCCGCGCGCCGCTGGGCGCCAAGATCGAGGATTCCGGCAAAAACGTTTGGGAAATCGCCGGCGTGGCCCGCAACGCCAGCTATTCGCGTCTGACAAATCCGATGCCTGTTGTGTACCGTCCGCTTCCGAAAGACATCCCCTCGGTCACGGTCGTTCTGCGAACCGGCGTGCCGCCGCTAAGCGTACTGCCCGCCGCTCGCCATGCGCTGCGTGAGATCGACCCCGGCATTCCACTGGTCGACGTCTTTTCGATGGAGCAACAGATCTCCCGCACCCTGCAGCGGGAGCGCATGTTTGCCTGGCTCTGCGGCAGTTTCGGCGTCCTGGCTTTGGTGCTTTGCGCGGTTGGCCTCTACGGTCTGATGGCGCACAGCACAGCGCGGCGAACACCGGAGATTGGAATCCGCATTGCACTCGGAGCGCCCAGCCGGGCCGTTCTGCGGCAGATCGCGAGCGAAGGTATGGCGCTGGCGTGCGGCGGAATCATTCTGGGCGCCCCCATCGCGGTCTACGCCGCGCACATCGCGCAGAAACAAAGAATGCTCCCGGAAGGTGCCATTCCCTATTGGACCCTCTTCGCCGCTATCGGCGTTCTGCTCGCCGCCGCGTTTGCCGCCGTCGCCGGACCGGCGATGCGAGCCGCCTCTATCGATCCAATGCGTGCTTTGCGCGAGGGCTAAACCGGCACGCGATAGCGCAACCCGTCGCCTTCCCAGCCATCGTTCAGCGCGAACAGCCGCGTCATGTAAAGCACGATCTCGTGCGTCTCCCTGTCCTCGTGGGCGAAGAAATTAGACAGTGTCAAAATCTCGTTCTCACCCTCTTTTCTCGTGTCGATGGGCCGCACCGTCTCCCGGCGCAGCAGGCCGCTGTCCCGGTCCACCTCGCCAATCACGAACGGATACCGTGGCCGGTTGCCGCGCGGATTCTCGGGAGTAATGTTGCCCAGCCAGTACAGCTTGCCGTTCGAGTGCGGCACAAGCTGTGAGCAGGCGCTCGGCGAGAAGAAGGAATCGCCATCGCTGAAGGTCCAAGGCCGCGCGGCCGAAAACGTGCGCCCGCCATCCGCGGACCGGCTCACCCACTTACGTCCGGGCAGCGCCGGAGACTTGTCGTTCGATCCGCGCAGCACCATCAGCACCCGCTTGCTGTCCAGAAACGCGATCGTCGGCTCCACCATTCCGCGGGTCGTCTCCTTCGGGTCGCCGGTCAGCCGGTTCGACGTCGTCCACTCCAACGCCCCGCGCCGCCAGCGCCCGTGCAGCACAGCCGCCTCGGACCACGTATAGCCGCCGCCCGGGTTGTAGAGCTTCCCGTCCGGACCCGCCGGAAAAATCTCCACGGGCAGCAGTATGTCGCCGTTTGGCGCCGTCACCGGCATCGAGCCGTGATCGCCCAACATGAACCCGTTGCGGCCCAGCTCCAGCCCAGGCAACGGGTGCTGCGCGTCCTGCCCCCGCACGATCACGGCCCGCGCCGGCCCGCCGTCGATCGAGTAGTAGACACCATAGTTCTTCAGACCTTCCAGCGGATCGTCAGCCGGCAGCACCGCCTCCATCCAAAACTCGAGCAGCTTCTTCGATCGCGGATCCACATACCCGGCTCGCGGATGTTTCCGCCACATTCCCCCGGCCCGCCGTTCGCCCGTTGCACTTTCCCGCGGGGCCGACCACGTGCGCCCATTGTCGGCCGAGGTTCGGACGTACACGGTGTCGATCGTATCGGAACGCGACCATCGCTGCTCCATCGACTTCATGGCAACGCCCGAAGCCGACGTATAGTACGCCACCGCCATCACCGCCTTGCCCTTGCCCGGCGAGCGCACGAACACATCCTGGCCAAGCAGTGGCAACGATAAAAATGTGCGGCGTAACATCTTGACCATTCTCGCAACGATTTCTCGCTAGAAGGAGTAGGACCGGCATGTTCGCCGCCCCGAGCCGCCCGCCGCTCTCGGCATTCCCGCACGAGGCGCTGGCGGCCGCCGGCGACTGCCGCCCGGCTGGCGCTACCGGCGCTCTCGTTCTAACAACTCTCGTTTCCGCTCCACGCCCCAGCGGTACCCGGACAGCCCGCCGTCCGCCCGCACCACGCGGTGACACGGCACGGCCACGGCCAGCGCGTTCGCAGCGCACGCCCGCGCCACGGCCCTGGCTCCCGCCGGCGCCTCCACCATGGCCGCCAACTCCGCGTAGCTCACTGTGGTGCCCGGCGGAATCCGGCGCAGTGCGTCCCAAACGCGGATCTGAAACGCCGTGCCCCGAATATCCAGCGGCAACTCCGTCCCGCGCGCGGGCTGCTCCACCAGTTGGACAACCGCCGCCACCAACCCGGCGAACTCCGGCCCGCCTTCCGCCACGTCCGCGCGCGGGAAACGGGCCTTCAATTCCGCCACCAGCTCCGCCGCGCCGCCGCCCAGCAAAATGGCGCACACGCCGCGGGAACTCCGCGCCGCAAGCACGGTACCCAGGGAGCAGCTCCCGAACCCGTAGTGAATCGCGGCACCCTGCCGCATCTCCGTCGGCGTCATTCCCAGGACCCGGTCGGCATCCTCGTAGAACCGCCCGCTCGAGCCATATCCGGCGCCATACAGCGCCTCCGTCACTGTCCCCGGCTTCGTCAATTCCGCGCGCACGCGCCGCGCCCGCTCTTCGGCCGCGTAGCGGCGCGGCGTCAAACCGGTCGCCGATCGAAACACCCGGTGAAAGCGGGAGACGCTCAAGCCCGTACGCGCCGCCATGGCGGGCAAATCCGGCATCGTCTCCGACTCTGCGATCCAACGGCAGATCTCCGCGATCAGGCCCGCGCGCGGTGCGTTCGGCCGGCACCGCAAACAGGGCCGGAAACCCGCGCGCTCCGCCGCTTCGCACGAATCGTGAAATGCGACGTTCTCCGGCTTCGGCAGCCGCGACCCGCAGGACGGCCGGCAATACACGCCTGTCGTCGCCACCGAATAGTAGAACTGCCCATCCGCCCGCGCATCCCGCGCCACCACCGCATTCCATCGTGCGTCCATGCTCTTATCCTAAAGGGCGTTTGATTCCCGGAAACTCCGATTTCTGCTGCCCAATAAATTTACTTGCAATTCTATCGGTTGTCGATATACTGATCTTCGATAGAGTCATGCCATTCACACCGTCCGAGTTCGAGGTGCTGCTCGCTCTCGCCGCCGGAGACCGCCACGGCTACGCCCTGATGACCGAGGTCAAGATCGGCCCCGGAACTCTCTACACGATGCTGGAGCGCCTTCTCGATCGCCAGCTTGTCGAAGAGTCCCCGCGCCGGCCCGGTCCGGAGGAGGATCAGCGCCGCCGCTACTACCGCCTCACGCGCCATGGCCGCGGCGAATTGACCGCCGAAGTCGACCGGCTCGACAAGCGCCTGCGCGACGCGCGACGGAGGCTTGCCCAGCATGCCTAACCTCCTCACCCGCCTCATTCTTCTGCTCTACCCTTCCGAATTTCGCGATCGCTTTGGCGCGCAAATCGAAGCGGATGTCGCCTGCTTGCGCTCGCCCGCCGCGCTGGCGAACCTTCTCGGCGCGGCCTTCGTCTACCGGCTCAAATCGCCGGCGCCTTACATCGGCGCCGCCGCCTGCCTCATCGCCCTCTCGCTCTTCGCCGGTGCCGCGGCCGGTATCCCGAGAGTCCCCCGTATACATGCGGCCCTGGCGAACTACATCGTAATGTTCGGTGCCGTCTTCTTCGTGCTGTTCGCCACACTTTTTCTGTCGGTGTTCTGGCTCCAATGCTCGAAGTCGAAAATCTAACCAAGCGCTATCGCGGCCTCACCGCGCTGGATCGTGTCAACTTCCAGATCCGTCCCGGCGAAATTCTCGGCTACCTCGGCCCTAACGGCTCCGGCAAAAGCACCACTGTAAAGATCGTCACCGGCCTGATCGACCCGAGCGACGGCTTGGTCAAATACAACGGCCGCCCGGTGTCCGAAGACCCTGTCGCGTTCAAACGCCGCATGGGCTACGTGCCGGAGGAGCCGCAGCTCTACGGCCACATGAGCGCCACCGAATACCTGCTGTTCGTCGCGCGTCTGCGGGGCATCGGCTTTGAAACCGCCCAGGCGCGCGCCGCGGAACTCCTCACGCTGTTTCAACTTCACGACGCCCGGCATTCGGTCATCTCCAGCTATTCCAAGGGCATGCGCCAGCGAGTGCTGCTGTGCGCCGCGCTGCTGCACGATCCCGAGTTGCTGATCCTCGACGAACCCTTCTCCGGGCTCGACGTCAACGCGGCCCAGTTGCTGCGCAGCCTGCTGCACGTGCTCGCCCGCGAAGGCAAAATGTTGCTGTTCAGTTCGCACGTTCTCGAGGTCGTGGAGAAGGTCTGCTCCCGCGTCGTAATTCTCTACAAGGGCAAGGTCGTTCTCGCCGAATCCATTGAGAACCTCCGCCATTCGCTGAAGCCCGATCTGGAACAGATCTTTGCCCAGGTCACCCACCAAGCCGACTACTCCGCCGTCGCCGAGTCCATTCTGGCGGCCACACGCCGATGACGCCGCGTCAATTACTGACCCGGCACTTCTTCGCCGGCTTCTTTCGGAGCGAACTGCTTTCGGAGGCCGGTATCGACAACTACCGTACCTGGCTGATCTCGGCCGCCGCCGCGCTGCCCGCGTTCCACGCCCAGTTCGCGCGCCTTCGCGCCCGCAATCACGGCTCGGCCTCCGACGAACTTTTCGTCTTCGGCGCCAGCTTCTTCACGCTTTTGCTCATCGTTTCGCTGGAGTGGCAGGCGCTGTTTCCCGGCGCACGCGATTGCCAGGTGCTCTCGCCGTTGCCCGTCCGCCGGTCCGATATCTTCGCCGCACGCCTCTCCGCGCTCGCAAAGTTTCTCGCCATCGCAATGCTGGCGGCGAATCTCGTGCCCGTGCTCGGCTACGCCTCCTGGCAGCACGCCGTCGCCGCGATCGGCGCGGGCCTCCATGCAGTCCTGCTCGCTGCGGCCGTGCAAGGCCTCTGTCTGCTCTGGCTCCCCCGCGCCTTCGGGTTTCTAGCGCAGGCGGTACTGTTGTTGTCGGCGATTCTCGTGCTGCCCATTCTGCTCCACGTGCCCGGCATGCAACCCGTCGTCTCGGCACGTCCCCAATGGCTCGAGTACTTCCCGCCCGCCGGCTGGCTCGCCGTTAGCCGCCAGCTGCGCGGAACCACCGACGCCTGGTATCTCGAACTCGCCGCCGCTGCCTGGCTTCAACTCGCGCTCTGCGCGGCCGTTACCTTCGGCGGCTACCTCGCGCTCTATCGGAACTTCGGGGAGTATGCCTCGCCGCCACAGACGCGCGCATCGCGCCCGTCGTGGCTGCTCCAACTCGCCCGGATTCCGGACCGGGGCACGTTTCAATTTCTCACGCTGGTTCTCGCCCGTTCGCCGCAGCACCGTCTGCTGCTCATCGGCATAGGCGCGGGCGGCCTCGCCGTCGCGCTGGATGGAATTCTGCTCGCGTTCCTGCGCGGACGCGCCGCCCCGGCCTCCGCCTCTCTCGCCTTGCCACTGTTGCTCGGTATGGGTCTGGTCACGTCGCTAACCACGGTCTTTAAAGTCCCGGCCGATTGGCCCGCCCACTGGATCTTTCGCATCACGGAGGACCCGGCCGTCCGCCCCCGCCAACTCGAATCCATCGTTCATTCACTCTACGTCTACGCCGGCGCGGCCAGCGTCCTCATCGGCCTACCACTGTTGATTGCCACAAACACCTGGCCCGCCGCGCCGTTGGCCTTCGGCCTCATCGCCTGCCTCATCGAGCACCGCCTCACGGCCTGGTATCGTGTGCCATTCACCTCCACCTACTCGCCGGACTCCTGGCCCATTGCCATGACTATCGTGATCTTCCTGGCCCAACTGCTCGCCTTCGCCTCCTTCGGCGCGGAGTTCCTCCGCATGGCGCTCTCCGGTGTTCAGCCCTATCTGATTCTCGCCGCCATGACGGCCATTGTCTGGACGCTGCTGCGCCGCAAACGAAAGAGCCACTGGGGCGATGAGCCTCTGCTATTCAGCGACGACGGCAACCCCGAAGTCCTTGTCACCCGCTTCGCGCCGGAGTAGCCGCCTAGTTCCGAAACTCCAGCCGGACATCGCTCTCCGTCCGTTCGATGTAAAGCCAAAGCGTTCGGAGAAACGAAATGAGTCCGAGCATCTCCAGCCCCTCCTCGGCGAATACGGCGAACGAGTATTGAATCGGCGACGAAGGATCCGAAGCCGCCTCCACGCCGAGCGCCCCCGCGCAGAACGTCATTCCCGCGAAAAGGATCCCATTTCGTGTTTCAGCCGGCAACCGGAAGAGAAACCGCAATTGCGCCAAGCCGAAGAGCAGCGCCAAGGGGGCGCCCAGCAGCACCCATCGAAACCGCAAGGCCGTCGCTTCCCCGAAAATACGCGACGCCGGCACCGCGAGCAGTTCGTGAATCGAAGCGACCTCATCGATCGAAAAGAATACGAACACCAACGCCAAAACCGTCCAATTTCCGGAATTCGACCTACCTCGCGCCAGCAGGCCCAAAGTAATGGCGCACGCCAGATGAAGCTGCGCATTAAACCATGTTGGGATACTATTTTCCCGATCGAGGTCGAACAGTGGACGAAGACCGAACTGGAAGTCGTTGCCGCGCGTGTGGTGAACAATCGCAGTTGTCAACCCGAGAGCAAGAAACAAGGCAGCCGCGGCAAACAACCATGGTATAGCGCTGGAAACGCGAAAGTTAAACAATTGTCATAATTCTAACACGCGCCTCAAAGCTGGAAGGATGCCTACAAAAGCGCGATCTTCTCGTTCCGCAAGTACCCGTACCGGTTGATCCAAACGCCGTGTGCCGACGCCTGCCGGCCAATCGCCAGGCGGTTCTTGAAATCGTTGACCGGGCCATATCCATGCACGAACGCATACACCGGCGTCTGGCCCGCCAGCCTTTGCGCATCGCGGATTTTCCGGATCTGCGCGTCGCGTCCCACCGGGTGCGCCTCGTCCGGTTCCGGATACCGGTAGTCGGCGATCTTCGACGCGTGCGGCGGGTCCTGGATGTCCAGCAACTGCCCAAGGAACCGGCACAGCAGTGTCTCATCCAGCCCAGGATTCTCCTTCTGAATCTGGTCCGCATAGAAACGGAAAATCACCGGCCAATGCATTGTGTAGAGCTTGACGTGCAACGCCGTCGCATACTTGGCCAACGCCGAGTACTGCATCCCGCTGATTGTCGAAAACGGCGGCGGAAACACGCCGAACGTCAGCGCGATGCGACCCGGAATCGCTTCGCGCAACCGGAGCGCCAACTCCGTTACCAGCGCGCCTTTAAAACGCAGCCAGTCCAGCAGCCCGGGATGATCTACCAAGCCTGCCAGCAGATCCTTTTGATCGAACCGCTCCAGATGCTTGTTCGTCAGCCCGCCATGGAAGAGTTGGTACAACTCCAGCGCCGCCTTCTGCATCCGGCCGAAATCGAACCCCAACCGTTGCGCCGCCAGCCCGCAATGCGGATTGAAATCCAGGAACACATCGTCCAAAAAATAGGGCGGGTACTCCGGCCAATCGAAGCGGATACCGTCGATTTCCGGATACGCCCGGATCAGATCCCGCGTCAGCGCCAGCGTGTAGTCGAGAATGTGTGGACTGGCCAGCGACCCGTTGTTCGCCAGCCTCCTCGCCGGCACGCGGCCATCCGGCAAACGCGGCTTATCGTCGTCCACCGGGCCGCCGAATTGGACGCGGTACCCCGGCGGAATCGCCGCCTGCACCTGCAAATACGCCTGAATATGTTTGGACTGTGCCGCGCGCAGAAACTGCTTGATGACTCCGCCCTCGCGAAACGTCAGCCCGTTGGCCGCCGCCGGCTGATAGCGCAACCCGCTATAGATTTTCTTCTCCGGCTCAAAGCTGGGAGCCGTCTTCACGAACAGTTCGCGCTTTCCCCAAAGCATCCGGTCCAGCAGCCGGACCGAGCCAGCGCCCGCGTCTACCGGTGGTTCGCGCCCGCCCTCTTTTTCGTTCGACGGCTCCATTACATAGGGCGACGTGGCGATCATGTCGACCTTCGCGGCTTGCAATCTCTCGACGACGGACTCTACACCCTCATTTTGAAAATACTCTGGCATCACCGTGACGCCGGTTTTGGACATGCAATCCAGCATACTGGGTAGAGATGGCTGTTGTGTTGAGTTGCTCGGCGGTGAGCAAACAGTTTGGAACCGCGCCGCTTTTTCAGAATCTAACCTTCTCGCTCCACGATGGCCAGCGTATCGGCTTGACGGGCCCCAACGGCGCGGGCAAGTCCACGTTGATGCGAATTCTCGCCGGCTTGGAGCCGCCCGATGAGGGCGTTCGCTCCATTCGCAAGGGAGCGCTCGCGGCGTTCGTGTCCCAGGACTCCTTCTACCCTTCCAATCTGAGCGTCCGCGCCGTTCTGGAAGACGGACTGCGGGATCTGCCTCCCGAAGAGGCCCGCCTGCGCATGGAAGTCGAAGCCAGCCGCGCCGGGTTCAAGGAGCTGGATGTCGAGGCCGCTTCGCTATCCGGCGGCTGGCGCAAGCGCCTCGCGATTGTCGCGGCGCTGGTCCGGCGGCCCGCGGCGCTGCTGCTGGACGAACCGACGAACCATTTGGATATCGATGGCATCCTCTGGCTCGAGGGCGTGCTGCGCGAACTCGACATCGCCACGCTTCTCATCAGTCACGACCGCTACTTCCTGGAGCGCGTCACCACGCACATGGCCGAGATCAGCCGCCTCTACCCCGATGGGCTCTACTTCGCTGAAGGCAACTATTCGAAGTTCCTCGAACGCCGCGAGGAGTTCCTCATCGCCCAGCGGAAACTGCAGGACTCCCTCGCCACGAAAGTACGCCGCGAAGTCGAATGGCTGCGGCGCGGCCCCAAGGCGCGAACTACCAAATCCAAGGCCCGCATCGATGAGGCCCATCGCCTGATCGGCGAGCTCGGCGAAGTCGCGGAGCGCAACCGCACCGCCGCCGCCGCGATCGCCCTCGGCGCGTCGGACCGCAAGACCAAGCGGCTGATCGAGGTGGAAGGCCTGGCGGCCGCTCCCGGCGGGCCCGTGCTGTTCGAGAATCTCGATTTCGCCCTCATGGCCGGCACAAAGCTTGGCTTGGCCGGCGGCAACGGCAGCGGCAAGTCCACGCTCCTTCGCATCCTCGCGGGAATCGACGCGCCCCATCGCGGCAACGTTCGCCGTGCCGAATTCCTGCGCGTCGTCATGCTCGATCAAAACCGCCGCCTGCCTGATGAGAACGTTACGCTCAAACAGGCGCTCTCTCCCGATGGCGATACCGTCCTGTACCAGGGCCAGCCAATCCACGTCGCCGGCTGGGCCCGGCGCTTCCTGTTCACTGCGGAGCAACTCGTCCAGCCCGTGCGCCAACTATCCGGCGGCGAGCGTGCCCGTGTGCTGCTGGCGAACCTGATGTTGCAGCCGGCCGATGTTCTCTTTCTGGATGAGCCGACCAACGATTTGGACATCCCCACGCTGGAAGTATTGGAGGAAAACCTGCTGGAATTCCCCGGCGCGCTCGTGCTTGTCACGCACGACCGCTACCTGCTCGATCGCGTCGCGTCTGCTGTCCTCGCCCTCGAAGGCGACGGCCGCTGGGGCGTCTACGCCGAGTACCAGCAATGGGAGGAAGAGCGAGCCGCGCGAGGCAAACCGGCCGCCCCCTCCAAGCCGGCCCGCGCGCAGGAGCCCGCCGCCCCCGCGTCCGCGAAGAAAAAACTCTCGTACATGGAACAGCGCGAGTGGGACGGCATGGAGTCGAAGATTCTCGCGGCCGAAGACGAACTCTCGGCGGCGAAGACCAAGGTCGAGGACCCCGCTGTCTTTACCGACCCTGCGAAGGCCGCCGCGGCCACCACGCGCCTCGATCTTGCGCAAGCCGCCGTCGAGGCGCTCTATGCCCGCTGGGCCGAGCTCGAAGCTACGGTTCAATCCGGGTCAGAAAAATAATGTTCGGCCCGCCGCCGTTATAGTCCGGCTGAAAGGCGCCGGCCGTTGGAAACGTGCTGGACTGCGTGTTGCCGATAATGTGCATCGCGCCGTCCGGGCGCACGGCCACCGCGCGCGACTGGTCCGCCGAATTTCCGCCAAGATACGTCGAAAACTGCAACTCCTGACCGTCGGCGCGGAAGCGCGCCAGGAACCAATCGGCCGTGCAGGGCGTCGCGCGGCACGGACTCCCGATGGCCGTCTGCAATGGCGCGACCAGCGGAAAGTTCAGCGACTGCGTGAATCCCGATACGTACACGTTCCGCTCGGCGTCGATGTCTATACCGAAGCCCTGCTCGGTGGAACTGCCGCCCAGGAACGTGCCCCAGAGCGCATCGGTCCCATCGGGCTTCATTTTCAGAACCCACGCCTCGGTGCCGCCGCCGGACGCGCGCAGCCGGTTCCGCGTGGGAAACGTGTTGCTGCCCGTCTGCCCGGTCAGATAGGCGTGCCCATCCGCATCGGCCACAATGCCGCGCGCGATGTCGTCTCCGGTCCCGCCCCAATTTGTCGAGTACAGCAGCTCGGCCGCGAACGGGTCGATCTTCACGATAACAATGTCGCGCGTACCGCCCCCGTAGTTCGCTTGCGCCTCGTTCTTCTTCGGGAACGTCGCATTGGTGGTGGTGCCCGAAAGATAGACGTGATTCCGCGGATCGATGGCGATGCCGTTGCCCTCATCGGTACCGGAGCCCCCGAAGTACGTCGAGAACAGAAGCTGTCCTCCGTTGGCGCTGAAGTGAGCCACGAAAATGTCGCGCGGGCCGTCCCGTTCGCTCTGCAAGGCCCTCACCAGCGGCAGGTCGATCGACGTCGTCGAACCGCTGATAATCACGCTGCCGTCGCTCGCCACCACCAGTCCGCGCGCGTACTCGTCGCCCGTGCCGCCGTAGAACGTGCTCCACACGATGCTCGCGCCGTCGGGCGCGATCTTCGTGACAAACGCGTCGCCGCCGTTCAGAATGCTCCCCCCGCCATGCATCGGCTGCGCCGCGCCGGGGGTGACGGGAAACTCAAGCGACGCGGTAAAGCCGGTGATGTAAACCGCGCCTTCCGGATCCACGGCGATGTCGAGCGCCCGGTCGTCGGCGAAGCTGCCGAGGTAGGTGGACCACAGCAACTGCCGGTCGCGGTTGAACTTCGCGATGAACACGTCGTTCGATCCCGAGAAGTAATCCCGCATCGCGTCCTTCAGCGGGAAGAAATTCGTATTCGCAACGCCGGTAACGTAGATGTTCCCCTGGGCGTCCAGCGCAACCCCCTCGCCGGTGCCGCCGCCCACGCCGCCCATGTAGGTGCCGAATGTCATGACAGGATCGATCAGCAGGGGCTTGGACCGGTCGTAGGGGCCCGTCTCGAAACCGAACCGGTCGCCGCGAACTCGATACGCCGCCGCCACCTGCCGGCCCTCCTGCGACGCAACCGGCCTTCGCAGGCGCAGTGTTCCCGCCACTAGATCGCCGCCCTCGATTCTGGGGCCGCGCGTCCGCCACTGCACGCGCGATGGATCGGCTTGCGGCGCCACCTGGAGGTCGTACTCCAATTCGCCGTTCGCGTTGGCGTAAAAAACGGCATCGATGCCCGGCGCGGTCTCCACGCAACGAAGGCGCTGAAACTGGGAAGCGTGAACGGGCCGGGCGCCAAGGTAGTGCACCATCGACGCCGCGGGCGCCTCGGCGCTCCACCCCCCTTTGCATTCGAATTCCAGCTTGACCCCGCCGGCCGAGAGACCGTCGTCTGTCGCGGCGAGCAGCATCGCGCCCGCCCGGCCCAGGTATCGCACCTCGCCCGGCGCCTGGCCGCGGTTCGCCTCGAAGCGCAGCGGCTGCGTAACGGCGAATGCGGAAACGGAGAACAGCAAAAGTACGGAACGCATACTAGAAATAGAACTTCAGGGCGAACTGCATAATCCGGCCCGGGCCATTGCGGTCGCGCCACAGTTTGCCGAAGTTCTGGTTGTAGTTGTTGGCCAGAATCGCTTCGCGCGTGCCGGCGGCCGGCGCCGTGGTGCGATCCCAGAAGTAGGGCATGGGCCCCGCCAGCGACGGGCAGCCGATGCGGCACACCGGCGGCGACGAAGAGAACATGCTGTAGCTGATGCCGCTATCGAGCGTGAAAACGGGCGTGTTGGTTACGTTGTAGGCCTCGGCGCGCAGCTCAAAAAACTTGCGACGCTCCTTCCACGGGAAGATCGGCTTGATCAGCGTCAGGTTCGAGGTGTAGCGCCAGGGATTGCGCGCGTAGTCGAGCGTGCGCGGCGCATCGCCCAGATTGCCGAACTCCGGCCGCGCAAACGCTTCGGGATTGAAGTACGGAACGTCGTTGGCCACCTGCCGCGACCATCGCGGATTGCGCAGCGGAGCGCCGGGAACCATATTCGGCCGGATCCGCTCCGTGCCTGTCGCGCCGCCGGGGATGCCGTTCGCGTCGTTCAGAAACGGTGAGAACGGGAATCCGCTCTGCGTCGTAATAATCGTCGAGGCGCTCCAGTTCCCGATCAGCATCGTCAACTTCCGGCTCGCGCGGCGGAAGAGCCGCTGCCCGCGTCCGAACGGCAAATCGTAGCTGGCGACGATATTGACGCGGTGCCGGATGTCGAAGTTGGACACCGACCGGTTCGCCTTCATATCCAGCGCGTCCTGAATGCGCGTACTGCCCCACAGGTAGAGATTCGGGCCGTTCAGCGTCGCATCGGACGTCGTGTCGATCGACTTGCCCCACGTGTAGTTCGCCCGCAACAACACGCCCTTCTGCATGCGGCGGTCGAACGACAACGACCCCGCGTGGTAAACGGATTTGGCGCTCGTCAGGCCGCCCACGTTTACATCGCCCACCAGCGGATTGGGCCGCAAATAGTCGATGCGCGGCCGCTGCAGCGGATTACCCGCCTGATCCACGCGGCCGAACGGATCGTCGATCAACTCGTTCGGGTCGATGCCCTCGGCCAGCATCTCCTCGTAATCCTGCCGGTCCGGAAAATTCACGCCCAGCAGCGGCGAATACAGGTGGGTGCCCTTCTGCCCCATATAGCTCGTGCGCACGACGAATCGGGCGGGCAGTAAGAACTCCGTCGTAAAGTTCCAGGTCTGCACGTAGGGAGAGTTCGCGTCCTGCGCGAACACCACGCGCGCGCCCGCCGGAACGCGATCGTCCTGCACCGTGCCGCAGCCGACGCACAGCTTGCCGTCGGCCGGTATATCGAAGATCCCGTAGTTCGCCCGCAGCACCGGCGGATTGCGCCCGATCGTGACGGTATAGGCCGGGTCCCGGCCCTGCGTGCGCGCAGGCACGGCGGTGGCCGATTGCCAGCGCAGATACCCCCAGGAGCCCGATGAGCCGACGCCGAAATCGGGAATCGGATCGCGGCCGCGCGACGTCGTGGGCGGATGCGAAATGCCATAGCCGCCGCGGACGACGAAGCTGCGGCGCTTCAGGAACCCGGCGGGCGGTTGCCACGCGAAACCGAAGCGCGGTTCGAAATTCTTGTAGTGCGGCTGCTCCAAATACCGGCTTCGCCCGCCGATGCCGGAGTAGAGATAGTTGAAGGCATAGCGGCTCACTTCGCCCGCGTTGTTCTCGATCGGAATAGGGTTGTCGTAGTCGAACGCCGCTTGCCGGTTGAACTTCTCAATGCGCGGCGAATTGAACTGCCAGCGCACGCCCAGGTTCAACGTCAAATCGCGGCGTACGCGATAGTCGTCCTGAAAGTAGGCGGCGGCCACCGTCCAGCGGTAGTAGTAGGGCACCAGCAGGCTGCGCAGCGTTATCCCGTTCGGCGTACCCAGCAGAAAGCCGGCCAGGCTCCAGCCGCCCGTTCCGCCCGGCGTATTCGCGTTTCCGGAGTTCGTCTGGGCCGGGTTAAACGTGTAGGTGCCGCAGCACAAATCGCGCAGCCCGTTCGACTTGATGTTCAGCATCAGCTTCCGATAATCGCCGCCGATCGAAATGTTGTGCCGGCCCTTGATAATCGTCAAATCGTCGGAGACCTGGTATTGGTGCTCGAGGTAGTTACCCATGGCCCCGTTCAATCCAATGGAGCCCAGCGCGCTTCCAAACTGCGAGTTGAAGTTGAACAGCGGGTATCCCCAGTCGGTAACGTTGGGCAGTCCGAACTTGTCCTTGGTGAAGTTGGTGGTGCCCACCTCGCCGGGCGGCGTGCGGCTGTAGTCGGCGAACGTATAGCTGGCCCGCAGTTCGTTCACCGCCGACGGGGAGATGGTGTAGGAATTCGACAGCAGCGCCTGCCGCGTTAGGCTCTTATCTCCGGGGAACGTGAAAAACAGTTCGTCCTTGCGCACGCGAAACCGGTCGGAGAAGTTCGGCACTTCGCGGTAGGTGGCGGAGAGCCGGTTCTTCGGCGTGATGTTATGGTCCACCTTCGCTTGCACCCGGTTGCTGCGCCCGCTCACGCCGCGAACCCCTATATAGTTGCGGCCGCCGGCGTCGAACGGCTGATTCGGCATCGGCAGCTCTTGCAGAATTTTCAGCGCCAGCGGGTCGAAATACTGGCGGGGAATCACGTATCCGCGCTTCGACGGATCCGGATCGCCCGCCGACCAGAGCGGGTACTGCGCCGTCGTCGACGGGCGATGCATCGGCACCAGTTGCGAACACTGCGGATCGCCGCACCGAACGGTCTGAAAAATCCGCGGCCGCACCTGGCCCGGCGGCACCCAGGAGTTCCGGAAGTCTCCGTTCCGCTCCTCGGGCGTCGGGAAGCGGTCATAAATCTCGATCTGATCGAAATACGTCTTCGGCTCGACCGCCGCGAAAAACCAGGTCTTGCCCTTGCCGTCGTAAAGCTTGGGAATCCGCAACGGGCCGGAGAACGTCAGCCCGCCTTCGTGCCTGCGCCCCGCCGGCGCGAACGGCCGGTTGAACCCGCGCGCCGCGAACCAGGGGTTGCGGTGGAAGTAGTAAGCCGTACCGCGATAGCGGTCCGTGCCGGCCCGGGAAACGGTCTGCACCACCCCGCCGCCGGAGTTCCCGTACTTGGCCGAAAACGTCGACGTGATAATCTGCACCTCCTGCACGGTATCCGGCGTGAAGGTAACGGTGGCGCGGCCGATGCCGATCGAGGTCGCGTTGGCCCCGTCGGCCAGGATCGCCGACGATCCCGCGCGCCCGCCGCCAATCGACATACCGGATCCGGCGCTGGGCACGTCCATGAAAATGCCGGCTTCGTCGGAACCTGGGTCGCCAACCACGCCCGGCATCGTCATGGCCAAATCCAGCACGTTCCGCGCACCTATTGGCAGCGAATTCAGTTCGCGCTCGGAGACGGAATTCGAAAGCATCGAGTTCTGCGTCTCGATTGTCGGCGGGTCCGCCGAGACGTCGATCACTTGCTTTGAGTCCGCCGGAACCAGCGTCAGATCGACGCGCAACGTGGAGCCCGAATCGGCGCGAAGCTCCCGCGAAGCGGCTTTCTTAAAGCCGCTCAAGTCCACGGACACGATGTAGGACCCCGGCGGCAGCGCGGGCACGGTGTAGGAGCCGATGTCGTTGGTCAACGTCTCCTGCGTGGTGTTCGTCCCCGTGGCCAGAATCGCGACTTTCACGCCCGCCACCGGCGCGCCGGATTGATCGGCGACAAGCCCGGTAATCGTGGCATTGCTCTGCCCAAGCAGCGGCAACGCGGTCAATAGTATGAAAAATCCCCGAGTAAGCATCGGCCCGTTACTAGAAGGTGAAGTACCTGGAAGGTTAGCAAAATTCGAGGCGCACCGGGGGCGTGGGTCACCCCCGGTCATCCATCGCCGATGGGTTCCGCCGCGGAACCAGCCTCTCCGCCTGCTGATAGCATAGGGGTTTCGGTATGCCTGACTTAGCCCTCGTGGGGTTTAGTATTGCCGCCCTGCAACTCGTAAATAAGGAGTCGACCCTCGCCGGCCTTCTCGGCGAGGTCGGCGGCGGCCGCACCGACCAGTCCATCGGCAACTTTTTAGCCGTCATCGACAAAAAGGTTGTCCCTCGCAGGCCCGCACGAGAGTCAGGACCTCAGGCGTGCGCTCCTACGCTCATACTGGGTCGCTGCCATCGCCGTCGCAAATGACTACGGCACCCGCATCGGTGCGCCTCTCACCAAGACTGAGATGCTCGCCGTCCCCGGCGAGGGGACTCCAATGCTCGAGTCCTTGGTACAGAAAGCGGCCTCGGTTTGGAAAGCAATTCGCTCTCCTGCCGACGCCCCCGTTGGCTTCCTCCTGCAACCCCAGCAAACTCAGATCCGCACCCTGTATTCGCTTCTGCTGGCGCGCGCCGTCAACCCGCTCGACTGGGCCGTCGACTCCGTAGACGACGCCCATGCCCGAGTTGAGTGCCTCCTCGTCAGTGACCCGCGCGGCCATGAAGCGGTAACAGGCATCGTCCTCAAGCGCATCGAAAAGGCGCTGGACGAGCACTTCGCTGCCACTCATGCGCAACCTGAACTCCGTGACAACCTGCGGAGGTTGCTGCGTGAGCGCTGGCCCCGCTACTTCACCGCGCTGTTTCATGCGGAGATCCAATCAAATCAACCTCTCCGTTCGATCGTTTTCGCCCGCCTCCTCGCGGACCTCCATGTTCGCACCGCCGGCGGCTCCAGGCTCTTCATCGAGGCAGACTGGGAGCAAGGCGTCAACCGGATTCAGAGCCAAATCGAGGCCGGCTTTGAGTCCGTGCACCTGAAGCTCGACGAACTACTCCAACTCCTGAAACAGACGCTCCCGCTCACCTACCGCACGGCCGGCCCCCTGCCCTCTCTCAGCACACCTATCTACGGCCGGGAACGGGAAGCCCGCGCCGTCTGCGACGAGGCCGCAGACCCAAATGGCGCCAAGGTCATCGTGCTCGTTGCGCCGCCCGGTTTTGGCAAAACCGGCGTTCTCACCGCCTCTCTCAATCTTGCCCGCGCCGGTGCGGACTGGGATCCCCAAAAGGCCTCCGCCGTCATTGGCTGGGACTTTCGCGACCCGTCGCAGGCATCTCTCACCGCCATCCTCCTCCGCGTTGGCGAACTGGTGGACGAATCCCGTCGGCGGGAGTGGGAACAGCGGATCGCCTTGGATCTCCCTGTCGCCATTAAGCTGGAGCATGCCCTTACCACACTCAGTCGCAGTGCGGGCACAGGCCGCATCTGGCTGCTCTGGCAGAACGCAGAAAACCTGCTTGATGGGCAGGGCCGATTCCAAAATGCGGAACTCGGCGCCCTCGTGCGCATGCTCTGGGAGCGCGAACATCGCTGTTGCCTCCTGTTTGAAAGCCGCTTGCTCCCGGAACTTCCACCCACCCGGCGCCGGCTGCAGCCGTTCGGCGCAACGGATTCTCTCGGCGTAGGCATGGATGCCGCGGCCGCCCTGGAATGGCTGCAGGCGGAGCGGAGGGATTCGCAAGCCACCGGCTTAAGAAAGGCCAGCGATGCGGACCTCCGCGCGCTGCTCGAGCGGGTCCACCGAATCCCGCTGGCGCTTTCCTCCGTGCTGTCGTATCTGAACGGTCCCGGTTCGGAGACGACGCTTCGCGACTTTCTCAACAACCCGGAACTCTTCGCCGGCTACGACCAGGCCGACGAGTCGCTCCGCCAGGAGGCCTTCCGGCCAATCCTCCTCCACCACTGGCAACGCCTCGCCGAAGAGGACCGCCAACTGCTCGGCTTCCTGGCGCAGTTCCCGTTCCCGCTCCGGAAAGAGGCGATCGAACTGGGTCTGCCGGACGACCAGGCACGCCAGTCCGCCCTGAGCCGCCAAGTGCAAAGCCGGATGATCGTCGCTAGCGATTCAGTCGTCGCGGGCGGCGCGCCGGTAACCGTGTATGGTCTCGTGCTGCCGATTCAGGAATTGCTTCGGGAATGGGCGGAGCCGGGTGGAGAAGCGGTAGCATTTGCCTGCGGGAATCGGGGCGATGAGGCGTGGAGTGGTAAGGAGAATCGCCTCGCTCTGCACCTCTTCGCGGTTACCGAGAGAATCCTCGCCCGTGTCGTCGGATCAGGCCGCACCGAACTCGAAGGCAGCCTGGCCCGCGCCCGCATAAGCAAGGGCGAAGCTCTCTGCAATCTCGGCCAACCCGCCGCCGCCATTACGGAATTCGAATCCGTCATCCAGAACTTGGAAAGTTTCGCCGGTCCCGATAGCAACGAGCACGAAAACTACGTCGCCGCCGCCTACAGCAGTAAGGGCCGTGCATTCGGCATTCTCGGCCAACCACACGCCGCTATCGCCGAACTTGACGCCGCCATAAAAATTCTTAAACGTCTCGTCGAAATCCCTTTCGTGAGTTCCGAAGACGGGCTTGTGGTTGCCCTAGTGCACAAGGGTTGCGCACTCGCCGATTGCGATCAACCCGCTGCGGCTATCACCGAATTTGAAGCCGCAATCCGAATACTCACAAATCTGGTTGACTCCCGCAACAGCGAACAAGAACGCACCCTCGCTGCCGCCCACATGAGCAAAGGCATCGCTCTCAACAATCTTGGCCGGGCAGCGTCGGCCGTCGCTGAAGCCGACGCCGCGATCAAGATCTTCGAAAGGCTTGTCGACTCCGCCGGCATCGAACTTGAAGACGAACTTGCCACCGCCCGGATGAACAAGGGCGTCGCGCTCGACAGGCTCGGTCAACTAGGCGCCGCTATTGCCGAGTACGGCGCCGCGATCCGTATCTACAAGCGCCTCGTCGAATCCGGCCGCACTGAACTTCTCCCACTTCTGGCCAAAACGCACGCGAACCGGTCCGGGGCGGTCGCAAAATCCGGAGAGTTCAACCAATCACAGGCCGACATCCAACAAGCCATCGCACTCGCGGACTCCGCCATCCGGAACGGCATGCAAGGCCTAGAGAAATTGCGCGAGGCGTTTCAAGAGATCGCCGACTCCCTCTCGCATCCTCCCCTCGAGTAACCCGCGCGGAGAAAACCCCAAATGCCCCCACCCCTTGTCCTTCTACCCCTTCAATGCTACCCTCAACAACTAGAAGCGCAAGGGATCCCATCCCCCCTCCCGCAAGGCACCCTCGACCTCCTCATCCTCAAAACCGTCGCCCTCGGGCCCGTTCACGGCTACGCCATCGCCCAGCGTCTCCAACAGATCTCCGGCGACGTCGTGCAAGTCCCCGGCGGCTCTCTCTACCCCGCCCTGCAGCGGCTCGAACAGCGAAAGTGGATCGTCGCCGAATGGGGTCTCACCGATACGGGCCGGGAGGCCAAGTTCTACCGCCTCTCCAGCCTCGGCCGAAAGAAGCTCTCGAACGGCTCCGAGAGCTGGCATCGCCTCGCCCAGGCTATCGGCCTCATCCTCGGGCTCCCCGAAACCAAGGCGAACTGAGTATGTGGCCGTTCCGTCGATCCACGCAAAACGGTCTCGAAAACGAGATCGCCTTCCACATCGAAGAGCGCGTCCGGGACCTCATCCAAACCGGCCTCTCCGAGCCGGAAGCCCGCCGGCGCGTCCGCCACGAGTTCGGCGGCGCGCAGCAGGTCGGCGAGCAGTGCCGCGACGCGCGCCCCGGCCGCTGGTTGGACCTCCTCGCCGCCGATCTCCGGGACTCCCTTCGCGCCATCCGCAAACGGCCCGCGCTCACCCTCACCATCGTCGCCACCATCGGAATCTGCACGGCCCTCAACACCTCGGTCTTTACCGTCGTCGATTCCCTGCTCCTCCGGCCGCTCCCCTTCGACCAGGCCGGCAGACTCATCGTCCTCGCCAATCAATACCCGAAGGCCGGAATTACCGATCAGGAGGAGTCCGCGGCCGGCGATTACTTCGAACGCTCCCAGGCCGTCGACACGCTTTCGAGCCAAGCCATCTATCAAATGGTCTCCTATCCCGTCGACCACGGCGGCGGCGTGACCCAGGTACGCGGCGTCTCCGTCACGCCTTCATTCTTCGATGTGCTGCGCGTGCGGCCTGCGCAAGGGCGTTTCTTCGATCTCGCCGAGAGTGAGCCGGGCAAGGATCTCGCCGTCGTACTGACCGACGGCTTCTGGCGGGAGCGGTTCGGGGGACAACCCGCCCTCGGCAGCCAGATACGTATCGACGGGCGCGTGCGGACCGTCGTTGGCATTCTCCCGCCCGGCTTCCGCTTCATGACATCGGGCGCGCGCTACTTCGTTCCCCTCGCGCTCTCGCCGGAGGAGAAGCGGGCCCGCCACAGCAACAACTATCGCTATTTGGCTCGGCTGCGCGATGGCGCCACCATCGAGCAGGTTCGCGCCCAGGTGGACGCGTTGAATCTCCGCGCGCTGGACCTGCTTCCGCAGGTCAAACATCTCATCCTCGAGTCCGGCTTCTACACGCACATCGAGCCGCTTCAATCCTGGATCATGCGCCACGTGCGGCCCAGCCTGCGCCTGCTCTGGGCCGGCGCTCTCCTGGTGCTCCTCGCCGGCGCCGCGAATCTCGCCGGGCTCTCCCTCGCGCGGGCGCATGCCCGGACCCCCGAAACGGCCACGCGCCTCGCTCTCGGGGCCACCGGGGCCGATCTTGTTCGCCGCGCCGTTGTCGATGGCCTCGTCCAGGCGCTGGCCGGCGGCGCGGTCGGCGTTGCTGCCGGTACTCTGCTGCTCCGCGCCTTGGATCGGAGCCTCCTGCCCGGCGCGGTCGAGATCGAAGTTTCGCCGCTCGTCGCCGTCTATGCAATGGGCGGCGCCATCCTCGCCGGTCTACTGGCAAGCCTCGTGTCCCTGGCGCCGGCGCTTTCCAAGACCGGCCTGCGCCCGGGCGCGCGCGGCGTCACCGGGCGCGGTCTTCTGCTGCGAAGGGTGTTCGTAATCGCCCAAGTCGCGTTCGCGTTCGTTCTCGCCGGGGGCGCCGCACTGCTCACCGTTAGCCTGCGGGAACTGCTCCGTGTGGACCCTGGCTTCCAAGTCGATCGCGTCTGGACCGCCACCACCCATCTGCCGCGTGCCTCCCATCCACGGAACGAGGACCTGCTCCAGTCCGCGGACCGGATCGTGCGCGGTCTCGCCGGCATCCCCACCGTCTCCTCCGCCGGCGGCGCGTCCAATCTGCCCTTTGCGACTTCCTTCAACGACATTGTCGTGATGGCCGATGGCTACGTTCCCAAGGTGGGGGAGTCCGTCGTCTCGCCCATTCAATTCCTCGTCACGCCTGGGTTCATGGAGACGCTTGCGCTCCAACCCATCCACGGCCGCCTCTTCGAGGACCGCGACACCAGCGGCTCTGCGAGACCAGTCGTCGTCGATGAGCGGTTGGCCCGCCGCTTCTGGCCGGCTCAAAATCCAGTCGGCAAAAAGATGTACTTCCCTGGCGCACCGCCGGACTTCCGCATGACGGTGGTGGGTGTCGTTCGTTCCATCCGGCTGAAGGATCTGGCCGGCAGCGGCAATCCGAACGGGGTCTACTTCCGCCCCTGGTCGGCCGCCCCCACGCGCCGCTTCAGCTTCGTTTGGCGTGGGCCGGACGCCACAGTCCCAGCGGTGCGGCGGGAGTTTGCCCGGCTCTCGCCCGGCACGGCTTTGTTTGAGCTGGCCTCGATGGCGGAACGACGCGACGGCTCTCTATCCGCCCGCCGCACCGCGCACGGGCTCGTTCTCCTGTTCGCGGGCGTGGCCGCGCTGTTGACCGCTCTCGGACTCCACGGACTGCTCGCCTTCCTGGTATCGCAGCGGAGGCGGGAGATCGGCATTCGCCTCGCCATCGGTTGTGCGCCGGGGCGGATATTCACCGGAGTCCTTGCGGACGGCGCGGCCCTCTCCGGAATCGGCCTGCTCGTTGGGACCGTCCTCGCCGCGAGCCTCACGCCCTGGATCGCCAGCCAACTCTACGGGGTCGCGCCGCTCGACGCGCCGGTGCTCCTCGCGGTGGCCATCCTGATCGGCGCGATATCGATCGCTGCGACGATACTGCCCGCCCTCCGCGCCTCCCGCGTCGATCCGATCCACGCTCTTCGGGAAAATTGACCCCGCGAAAATTTTCGTAACCCCGGCCGCGCCACCGCATATACTGTCCGAACCCCGATGCGAGCCAACACCGAGACCAACGAGTTTGAGCGGCTTTACACCGCTTACTCCGCCGATGTGTTCCGGTTCTTGCTCTACCTCACCGGCAACTGGGAGCTGGCGCAGGATCTCGCTTCGGAGACGTTCGTTCGCGCCTGGACCACGGACGTGCCCATCCGTACTGAAACCGCCAAGGCGTATCTATTCACCATCGCCCGCAATCTCTACACGGCGCACCTGCGCGCATTCCGGGGCGAGGTCCCGGACGATTCGGACCTCTCCATCCCGGCTGCCCAGGCAAGCGGCCTCGAAGCCCGCGACGAACTCGCCCATACCCTTCGCGATCTCAACCGCATCGCCGAAGGCGACCGCGCCGCGTTTGTTATGGCGGTCTTCGAGGAACTCGGCTACGAGGAGGTGGCCCGTGCGCTCGGCATCACCGCCGGCGCCGTCAAGGCCCGCGTCTTCCGCGCGCGCCTCCGTCTCACCGAGCTGCGGCAACAACGCGAATCAAGGAGCTCAAAATGACCATCACCCGTGACGTAATTCTCGACCTGCTGCCTCTCTACCAGGAGGGCGAAGGCAGCCCCGCCACCCGCCTCCTCGTCGAGCAGTATCTGGAATCGGATCCCGATCTCAAACGAATCCTCGCCGCCGCTCGCCCCCGCCGCCTCGCCGTATCGGCGCCCGCGCCGCCGGACGCGGCGCTCGAATCCCTCCTCCGCGCCAAGGCCGAATTGGCCAAACAGAAATGGCTGCAAATCGCCACGGTCTTCCTCACTCTGCTGCCGTTCAGCTTCATGATGCAGCGCGGCGAATTGAAATACCTGCTAATCCGCGACGCCCCGCTCTCCGTCATCCCGCTCTGGGCCGGGGCCGCCCTCGGCTGGTACTTCTACTTCAAACGCCGCCGGCCGGTCTAAGCGTTGACGGAGGTTCGAAATAATTCTTCCGTATTCTTTCCAACCACTTGCGGCCAATCGAGGCCCCAAACCGCTCAAGATCTCTTGACGGGCTTCTATAATGGGTCCGTATAGCGCGAACGCCCCTGGCCCAAACCAGGGGCGTTCACTTTTTCAGAGAAGGAGGACAACCGCCGGAACGCAAAAAAGTGACGGAGGGTCCCAAACCGCCACCCGTACTCTCACTTACAAAGTACTGATCCGGAAGAAACGCGTCGGCCCGGTCCGGCTCCATATCTCCGATAGAACCCGCCTTTCGACGGGAAACGAAATCGCAATAAAAAATGACGGAGGGTCCCAAAGTCCACCCTCGAAAGAAAATCTAATGATCTAGCTACTCCTGTCGAAAAGGTAGTTAGGAATGAGTGTAATAGCCACAGCCGCGGAAGGTATCCGCCGGGCCGAGGAGCGCGTGCAACGCGCCGCCGAACGCCTCGCGCGGCTGCCGCTCAATGCCGGCGACGCGCCTGCCGACGTCGTCGACCTGAGCGCAGAAACGGTCGCACTCATCGAAGCGCGTAACGCCTCGGCTGCGAACGCCGCCGTCGCCCAGACCGGTCAGGAACTCGAGCAGCACCTGCTCGACATTCTCGGCTAGCGGCCCAGAACCGCGAACTGGTTCGCGAAGTCCAACACCAGACCGGGGAACACGCCCAACACGAGCGTCGCCGCCGCGGTCAGCCACATCGTCACCTTGATTCCGCCCGGAATCTCCTCGGCCGGCTCGGTCGTCTCGGGGTCGTGCATGTACATTACCACCAGCACGCGCAGGTAGTAGTAGGCGGCCACCGCTGAGTTCAACAGACCCAGCGCCGTCAGCCACACCAGCTTCCCTTCGATCGCCGCCTTGAAGATGTAGAACTTGCCAAAGAACCCGGCGGTCAGCGGCACGCCGATCAGCGAAAGCATGAAGATGGTCAGAATCGCCGCCACTCCGGGCTGCCGCTGGCTCAGGCCCTTCAGGTCGTCCAGCGTCACGTGCTTCTCGCCCTTGCCTGCCACATGCGTCACGGCTGCGAAGGCGCCAAAGTTCATCAGCGCATAGGCGGCCAGATAGAACATGGCGGCCGCAGTACCGGTAACGGAATGGGTGGTGATCGCGACCAGCACATAGCCGGCGTGCGCGATCGACGAGTAGCCCAGCATCCGCTTGATGTTCGACTGCCACAGCGCGGCGAAGTTGCCCGCGATCATCGTGGCCAGCGCCAGCATCCACAGAACCGGCGCCCACTTCGCCGTCAACGGTTCGAACGCCGTCAGAAACACGCGGATCATAATCGCGAACGCTGCCGCCTTCGGACCGGCCGACAGGAAACCCGCCACCGGGGCCGGCGCACCCTGATACACATCGGGCGCCCAGATCTGGAACGGAGCCGCGGAAACCTTAAACGCAAAGCCAATCAACATCAAAGCGGCCGAGGCGGCGACCATCGTCTCCGACGGCACGCCCTTCGTCAACGCCTCGCGGATCGCTGTCAGGTTGGTCGTCCCGGTCATGCCGTAGATCCACGACACGCCGTACAGTAGAAACGCCGTGGCGAACGAGCCCAGCAGGAAGTACTTGATCGCCGACTCGTTCCCGCGCTTATCGTCGCGCAGATACCCGGCCAGAATGTAGCTCGCGATCGAGCTCACTTCCAGGCCAATGAAAACCATCATCAATTCGTTGGAGGCCGCCATCAGGCACTGGCCGGCCAGCGAGAACAGGAGCAAAATATAGAACTCACCCGTGTAGGCGTGCTCGCGCTTCAAATACGCGCCGGAGCACAGCACCGTCAGCAGGCCAACGGCCAGCGCCACAATCCGGAAGAACGCCGCGAAACCGTCCGAAACGATCATGCCGTAGAACCCGGTGCCAGGGTTGCCGTACGCCATCACCGACGCCGCCATGGCGCCCGCGATCGCCGCGAACGTCAGGTTCGCCACCATGCCGCGATCGTCGCCGTCCTTCAGGAAGCCTTCGACAAGGAGCAGCAGCGTGCCCGCCAGGGTCAGAATGATCTCCGGCAGGATCCGCATTATGTCGGCGTTGGAGGGGAAGAAGTTAGCGTCCATTGTTCGTAGCCTCCGCCAAGGTCCGCGCGGAGACGCTGCGCTCCAGTATCACTTTGTTCGACTCGCCGATCGAGGGCAGGAACGTCTGTGTATAGACGCCCATCCAAACCATCAGCACCACGAGAGGCATGATGCATAGCCACTCGCGCTTGGAAAGATCGGTCATATGGTGGCTCACCGATTCCGGCGTCTCGCCGTAGAACGTGCGCTGCACCATCCACAACATGTAGCAGGCCGAAAGGATCACACCTGTCGCCGCGATCGTCGCCCACCAGACGTTGGTCTTCATCGCGCCCTGCAAGACCAGGAACTCACCGACGAAATTGTTCAGCGCCGGCATGCCGACGCTGGCCAGCGTCGTAACCAGGAACAGCACCGTTAACCACGGCGCGGGCGTCGCCACGCCGCCGTAGTCCTTGATCTCCAGCGAGTGCTGACGCTCATACAGGAAGCCGACCAGCATGAACAACGCACCCGTGGAGATGCCATGATTCAGCATCTGATACACAGCGCCGTCCAATCCCCATTGGTTGCCGCAGAACAACCCCAGCACGACAAAGCCCAGGTGGCTCACTGAGCTGTAGGCCACCAGCTTCTTCATGTTCGGCTGCACCAGCGCCACTAGCGCTCCGTAGACGATTCCGATCAGCGCCAGGGTCACAATCCAGCTTGCGTTCTCCTTCACGGCGTTGGGGAACATCGGCAGGCAGAACCGCAGGATGCCGTAGGTGCCCATCTTCAGCATGACGGCGGCCAGCATCACGGATCCGGCCGTCGGCGCCTCCACGTGGGCATCGGGCAACCAGGTGTGCAGAGGGAACAGCGGGACCTTAATCGCGAACGCCAGGAAGAAGGCCAGGAACAGCAGCGTCTCTTCCAAATGGGTAAGCGTCAGCTTGCCGCTCTGCATCATCGCCAGCATCGCCGGGTAGTCGAACGTGCCGGACTTGCCGTACAGATACAGGAACGCGGCCAGCATTAGTACGCTGCCAACCATCGTATAGATGAAGAACTTCACCGCGGCGTAGATGCGGCGGTCGTGCCCCCAGATGCCGATCAGGAAGTACATCGGCACCAGGCACACTTCCCAGAACACGTAAAACAGGAACAGGTCCAGCGCCACGAACACGCCAATGAGGCCGAACTCCAGCAGCAGCAGGAACGCGAAGAACTCCTTCACCCGGTGGTCGATGTATTTGAACGACAGCAATACGGCCAACGGCGTTAGGAAGGTCGACAACAGCACCAGCCACAGCGAAACGCCGTCCAGGCCGACGTGATAGCGGATGGCCGGCGTGGAGATCCACTCCGTGTCCGTCACCCAGGTCATTGCCGCGGGGCGCTCCAGCGCCGGACCGGCCAACCCAAGCGACACAACGAAGATCAGAATCGAGAAGCCCAGCACGAAGTTCTTGACTGCGCCCTTGTTGTCTTTCGGCAGCAGCAGCGTGATCAGGAACCCGGCGAGCGGAAGGATCAGGACCAGGTTGAGGAGATTCATTTCGTACCTCCCAGAACGGTGAAGGCGCCCAAGACGAAGATCGCTCCGATGACCACCCACGCGCCGTAGTTGCGAATCTCGCCGCCTTGCATCCGCCGCAGCAGGTTACCCAGGTTCTGGGCGCCGCCGGAGAAGCCGTGGACAATTCCGTTGTCGATCACGCCGGCGTCCATCACCTTCCACAGGAAGTTCCGGGAGCTGCGTTCGATGGGATGCACGATGGTCGCATCGTACGCTTCGTCAACGTAGTACTTGTTCAGCAGCAAATTGTAGAGACCCTGGAACGAACTCTTGATCGAATCGGCCATGCCCGGGCTCGCGACGTAAACCACGTAGGCCAGCGCGATTCCGATCAGGCCGGGCGCGGTGCCCAAAATCATATCGGCCATGGAGTGCTCGGAGTGGCCCTCCGGAACGATGCCCTTAAACACCGGTTCCAGGAGGTGCGGAATCCGGAACAGCCAGCCGCCAACCACCGAAAGGATCGCCAGAACATACAGCGGTCCAATCATCACCCAGGGCGACTCATGGGGATGCGCATGGCCCTTGTACTCGCCGAAGAACGTCAGGAAGATCGAACGGAATACGTAGAACGCCGTCATTCCGGCCGTGACCCACGCGGCCCAATACATCCAGGCGTGATGGTGCATCGCCGCTCCGAGAATATCTTCCTTGGACCACCAACCCGACATCATCGGAAAACCGGCGATCGCCAGCGCGGCGATCAGAAGAACGTTAAACGTATGAGGAATTTTTTTGCGCAGCCCGCCCATGTGGCGCATGTCCTGCTCATGATGGCAGGCATGAATCACCGAGCCGGCGCCCAGGAACAACAGCGCCTTGAAGAAGGCGTGCGTCACCACGTGGTAGATGCCGGCGCCAAACGCGCCGCAGCCCACCGCCAGAAACATGAAGCCAAGCTGCGAAACCGTCGAGTAAGCGTAGACCTTCTTAATATCGTTCTGGACCAGGCCGATCGTCGCCGCCATCACGGCCGTCAACAGGCCGATCACCGCAACGGCTTCCATCGCGATCGGCGCCTTCATGAACAGCGCGGCCGAACGGGCGCACATATAAACGCCGGCCGTCACCATCGTCGCGGCGTGGATCAACGCCGATACCGGTGTGGGGCCTTCCATCGCGTCCGGCAGCCAGACGTACAGCGGAATCTGCGCCGACTTGCCCGTCGCGCCAACAAGCAGCAGGAGGCAGATCGCCGTGATCATCCCGGCCGACGCCTCCACCGGCAGCGCCTTGGCCTTTTCAAACACAATGCCGAAGTCGAGCGAACCGAACAGCACCACAATCAGGAACATCGCCAGCGAGAAGCCAAAATCGCCGATCCGGTTGACGATGAACGCCTTTTTACCGGCGTCGGTCGCGGACCGCTTCTGGAAGTAGAAACCGATGAGCAGGTACGAACACAAACCCACGCCTTCCCAGCCGACGAACAGAAGCAGGAAGTTCGCGCCCAGCACCAGCACCAGCATGAAGAACATGAACAGGTTCAGGTAGGAGAAGAACCGGTAGTAGCCTTCCTCCTCGTGCATGTAGCCGGTGGCGTAAATGTGGATGAGCGTGCCGATGCCTGTGACCACGCACAGCATCACCGCCGTCAGCCGGTCCACCGCGAAGTCGACGCCGATCGAAAGCGAACCAGAGGCGATCCAGGTGAAGTAGTGCTCAACGTAGCGCTCTTCCAGAGCACCAAGTCCAAGAAGGGTCTTCACGACCCAGAGAAACGACAGCAGCACGCTGCCGATGGCCACCGCGGACTGCAGCGATTTGCTGGTGCGGCGTCCGGTCAGGCCGTTTATCGCGGCGCCGGCCAGAGGGAGGATTGGGATGAGCCAGAGTTGCATCGTCCGTTAGTTCTTCAGTGAGTCGATATCGTCGATCTGCAATGTCGCCTTGTTGCGGAAGACCATCAGAATGATGGCCAGCCCGACAGCGGCTTCGGCGGCCGCGACGACCATGACAAAGAACGAGAAGATCTGCCCGTCCACTTTGCCGAATTGGTTGGAAAACGTTACGAAGGAGAGGTTCACCGCGTTGAGCATCAGCTCAATCGCCATGAATACCGTAATGATGTTGCGGCGGAACAGAAACGCCGCGATGCCGATCGTAAACAGGATCGCGCTCAGGATCAGGTAGGCCGCCTGCGGCACCGCCTGCGTGAAAAGCTCCTGCGGAAGGATCTCTCTCATGGTTAGTCGAGCTCCCGGTTGGCCAGCCGGACAGCGCCGGCGATGGCGATCAGAATCAATATCGAGGTGACCTCAAAGGGCAGCACGTAGCGCGTGAACAACTCCCAGCCCACTTCCCGCGGACCGCCGCCGGTGAAGTTGCCGAACTTGATCATCTTGCCGGCCGGCGTCGCATTGGTGATCACCCAGGTGGAGAACGCCAGGAAGAGCAGCAGCAGCGGAATGCCAAGAAACTCGGCCAATCCGGCCTTGTGCGTCATCTTCTCGGCGCCCGCGTTCAGCAGCATGATGACGAAGATGAACAGCACCATGATCGCACCCGAATACACCACCAGTTGCGCCGCGGCGATGAACTCTGCGCCCAGCAGCACGTACAACACGGCGAGCGAAACCATGACACCGATCAGCGACAGCGCGCTGGCCACCGGATGCCGCTGCAGCGCCATGCTCAACGCGCAAACCACCGCGATGATGGCGAAGGTGAGAAAGAGAATGAGGTCCATAGCGTGTTATTTGCCGAACAGGGTCACGCCGAGTGCCGTGGCCAAAAGATTGAGGAGCGCGACCGGGAACAGGAAGAGCCATGCGATCTTCATGAGCTGGTCATAGCGGAAACGGGGGAGCGTCGCCCGCACCCAAATGAAGAAGAACAGGAGGAACGCCACCTTTCCCAGGAACCAGAACAGCGGCGTGACAATCGGGCCGATGCCGGGCGCCACGAACAGAAAACCCAACGCGCCGAGAATAGCGCCGAACACGGGGAACGTCCGCTTATCGGCTGGCCGGGCCGGGTGCATGCCGTGATAAAACAACGCTCCCGCCAGCACCCAGTGGAACACCGCGGGTACAAGCGGCGAGATCGCTTGGGGCACGATTGGGTGCCAGCCGCCGAGGTACAGCGCCGTGGCCACGGAGCAGACAATGACCATGTTGCAATACTCGGCCATGAAGAAGGCGGCGAATTTCATCGACGAGTACTCGGAATGAAAGCCGGCGACAAGTTCGTTTTCGGCTTCCGGCAGATCGAATGGAATGCGATTGGTTTCGGCGAAGCCGCAGATCATGTAAACCACGAAACCCACAATCTGAAAACCGGTGAACAAATTCCAGTTCGGAACAAAGCCGAAGGCGTAGCCGGCCTGCGTATCGACTACTTCCCGGAGATTCAGCGAGTTCGAAATCAGCAGCGGCGCGGCCAGCGCCAGCGCCATCGGCAACTCGTAGCTGATCATCTGCGCCGAACTGCGCAGCCCGCCCAGCAGGGCGTATTTGTTGTTCGAGGACCAGCCCGCCAGCGCGATGCCATACACGCCCATACCGGCCAGACCCAGAATCCACAGCAGTCCGATGTTCAGATCGGCAAGGCCCAGGTTCGTCTTGATACCGAAGATCTCCACCACCGGACCGAACGGAATCACGGCGATGCCGGTAACGGCGAACATCAGTCCCAGCCACGGCGCCAGCCAGTAGAAGAAGTGATTCACCCCGCTTGGAATGAAGTCTTCCTTGGTGAGCAGCTTCACCGCGTCGGCGATCGGTTGCAGCAAACCGTGCGGACCGACGAAGTACGGACCCACGCGTAACTGCACGTGAGCGATCACCTTGCGCTCCACCCACACGACGTAGGCCAGCGTCGCCAGCAGCGCCGGCGCGATGATCAGCATTTTGATGGTCGATACGAGAAGGTAGTCCATGTGCTCGCGTTCCTAGCGGTACAGGCCGCCGGGGGCTTCCCTCACTTCATTCAAGACTTTCGAGTAACGGGTCAGCGATCCCGTTGTAAACAGCGTGTCGCGCGCCGACTGAATCAGCTCCGGCAGGACATTGGCCGGAACACGGCCGTTGACGGGCTGCGTCTGCGCGGCGCCGCCGGTGACGATGACAGGCAACGGAACATTATATCCGCGCACCGTTTTCTGGATTTCCGCAAACACGGCATCCGCGTCCACTTTCCCCAGGTCGACTCCCATGCCGCGCGCGATCAATCCGATGATCGCCAGGTCCGATTTGGCGCCGACGGTTTCGGCCGCCTTCTTCAGACGCTGCACTTCACCGCACACATTGGTCACGGTGCCGTTCTTTTCGTAGGCGGAGGCCGCGGGCAGCACCACATCGGCCTTTTGGGCCGCGCCGGTCAGGAACAGATCCTGCACGACGACGAAGGCATCCGGGTGGTCCACCTTGACGTCCGCGCCGGCGATCCACAGCATGTCGAGATCGTCGGCCACCAGCATCTGCGGCAGCGTCATTCCCGCGGGACCTTCGGCGGCATGGTAGCCCGGACCGAGGTCCGGAAGCAGGCCCATGTCCATTACGCCGCGCGAGTTGACGTAGTCCACCAGCGCGATGTACTTCACTGGAATCCCGAGCGATTCGCCAAACGCCACGAGCTTGCGAACGCTCTCCCCTTTGACGCTGTCACCGAACAGAACCAGCAGTTCCTTTTCGGCCTGCAGCTTGGTCTTCAGCGACTCCAACTCCGCGAGCCCGTCGCCTGCGGCGCGAAGCGACGCCTTGGCGATCTTGTCCTCGCGCACCGGGCCGGCCGTGACGGCGTAGACCGATGCCTTGTGGTGCCGGAAGTTCGCCCGCACCTGATTGGCGAGAAACGGATGCTGCTGCGATAGATCGGTGCCCAGCACCAGAACGGCCTGGGAGTTGTAGCAGTCCGCGGTCGAGCCGAGAGTGCCGGTCTTGCCGCTCAGCGCGTCGAGCAGGGTGACGACGTCGCCCGAGCGCTGATGGTCGATGTTGTTGGTGCCGAAGACGGTGCGCGCGAACTTCTGGAGCAGAAATGCTTCCTCGTTCGTCATGCGCGCCGAGCCGATCACGCCAACCCTGCCGCTGCCGTCCCGAATCGCTTTGAACTTGGCGGCGATCGTCTGCAGAGCCTTGGACCAGCTCACTTCCTCGAGCTTTCCGTCCACGCGCATCATCGGCGACTGCAGCCGCTCCGGATGGTGATTGAAATCGAAAGCGTAGCGGCCCTTTACGCACAGGAACTCGCCGTTAATGCCGCTGCGGTCCCGGTTGTTGCCGCGGACGATCTCGCCGTTGCGAACGCCCAGCGTGGTCTTGCAGCCGTTAGAGCAATGCGTGCAGATGGTGCCGGTGTGTTCCATCTCCCACGGGCGCGTTTTGTAGCGATAGGCGCCGGAGGTCAACGCTCCAACGGGGCAGATGTCGATGCAGGCACCGCATTCGTCGCATTCCAGGTGATCGCCGTGCGAGGGAGCGATCTCGGAGACCACGCCCCGATTGACGATACCCAGCGCGCCGACGCCCATGCCTTCGTTGCAGACGCGAACGCAGCGGTAGCAGAGAATGCAGCGCGGGCCGTCGTAGAACACAACGGGGCTCCACTGCTTTTCGGGCACGTGGTGCTTTACTTCGGTGAAGCGGCTTTCGCCGGCGCCGTAGCGGAACACCATGTCCTGCAGCTCGCACTCGCCGCCTTTGTCGCAGACTGGACAATCGAGCGGGTGGTTGGTGAGCAGGAATTCGAGAGTGGTCTTGCGCGCCTTCACAACGGGTTCGGATTCGGTCTTGACGACCATGCCTTCCGCGACGGGCACCACGCAGGCGGCCATCAGCTTCGGTGCCTTCTCGATCTCCACCAGGCACATGCGGCAGGCCGCTTGCAGCGACATGCCTTCGTAGTAGCAGAACGCGGGAATCTCTATGCCGGCGAGCTTCGCGGCATCGATCAACAGCATGCCGGCGGGCGCTTGTACCGCGGTTCCGTTGATCGTCAGGTTGACCGGATTCGACATCGTTTCTCCTTAAGCCACCTGGACCAGTTCGCTGGTTGCGAACGGGTTCTTGGCGACATAGGCCTCAAACTCGGGGCGGAACTTCTTGACGACGGAGATGGTCGGCAGCGCGGCCGCGTCCCCTAACGGGCAGAAGGTGCGGCCCAGCATGGCCGAGGCCAGGTCGCCCACCAAATCGATATCGCGCGCCGAACCGTTGCCGTCGACGATGCGAGCGAGCATCTTGCGCAGCCAGGTCGTGCCCTCGCGGCACGGAATGCACCAGCCGCAGCTTTCGTGGTTGTAGAAACGCATGATGCGCAGCGCGACCTTCACCATGTCGGTGGTCTCGTCCATCACCATCATGCCGCCGGAGCCGAGCATCGTTCCGGCTTTGGCCATGGTGTCGTAGTCCATTGCGAGATCGCACTCTTCGGCCGACAAAATTGGGCACGACGAGCCGCCGGGAATGATCGCCTTCAACTTCCGGCCGCCCAGCATTCCGCCGCCGATTTCGTTTAGGAAGTACAGCATGTTCATGCCGAGCGGCACTTCATATACGCCCGGCCGTTCCACGTGGCCGGCCAGACAAACCAGGCGGGTGCCGCCGTTGCGCGGTGTTCCCAGATCGGCGTACCATTTCGCGCCGTTGCGGATGATCTCGGGTACTGCGGAGAAGGTTTCGACGTTGTTCAACACCGTCGGCGCCTGGAAAGCGCCGCTAACGGCTGGGAACGGAGGGCGGATGCGCGGCACGCCGCGCTTGCCTTCCAGGGACTCGAGCAGCGCCGACTCTTCGCCGCACTCATAGGCGCCCGCGCCGGTCTGCGTGTAGAGCTCGAAGTCGAAACCGGTGCCGAGAATGTTTTTGCCGAGCAGGTTGCGGGCGTAGCACTCCTTCAACACCGAATCCATGTGATCGATCAGATAGCGATACTCGCCGCGGATGTAGATCCAGCCCTTGCTGGCGCCAACGGCCTTCGCGGCGATCAGAATCCCTTCGATCATCTGGATCGGATCGTGCTCCATCAGCAGCCGGTCCTTGCAGGTGCCGGGCTCGGACTCGTCGGCGTTGACCACGATGTACTTGGGCAGTTCGCTTTGACGGGGTACGAAGCCCCATTTCATCCCCGTGGGGAAACCGGCGCCGCCGCGGCCGCGCAGCGAGCTGGCCTTCACCTCGTCGATGATCTGGTCCTGCGACATTTCGTGGACCTTCTTAAAGGCTTCGAACCCGCCGGTGGCGAGATAGGTATCGACGCGCCAGGAGTCCGGCGTGCCGAAACGCTTCGAGATCACTCGCGTCTCGAGCGGGCTCGGAGGATTGTAGAGCTTCACTTGCATCCCTCCAGGATCTGGTCGAGTTTTTCGGTGGTCACTTCGTGGTGAAAATCGTAGTTCACTTGAATGGCCGGGGCCCAGGAGCAGGCGCCGATGCATTCCACTTCCTCGAGCGAGAACAATCCGCTCGCCTGCGTCTGCTTGTGGCCCACGCCCAGTTTCTCGCAGGCGTGGCCATAGAGTTCCGCGCCGCCGCGCAGCATGCAGGCCACGTTGGTGCACACCTGCACGTGGTACTTGCCCTGCGGCTTCTTGTGCAGCATGGAGTAGTAGCCGACGACCTCGTCGACCTGCAGCGTCGTGATACCAAGCCGCTTGGCCAGCTCCTCCATCAATTCCTGCGTTATCGCGCCGGTCTCGTCCTGCGCGTACATCAGCATGGGGACCAACGCGCCGCGTTGCCGCCCTTCCGGATAATGCGTCAGGAGCTCGGCGAAACGGGCTTCCAGTTGCGGGGAAAACGTCATCGGTCGCAATCTCCCAGTACGAAATCCAAACTGCCCATGATGGCGATCGAATCGGCGATGCCGCGGCTTTCGATCATGTTCGGCAACCCTTGCAGGTTGCCGAAACTAGGTGTGCGCATGTGCACGCGCAGCGGCTTGGCGGTGCCGTCGCTGACGACGTAGTAGCCGATCTCGCCCCGGGGCGATTCAACGATTTGGAAGCACTCGCCGGCGGGCACGCTAATGCCCTCGGTCACAATCTTGAAGTGGTAGATGAGCGACTCCATTTGGGTCTTCATCTGTTCGCGCTGCGGCAGCACTTGCTTGGGAGCGGCGGCCTGCACGGGGCCGTCCGGCATGCCGGCCATCGCCTGCTGGACGATCTTCGCCGATTCCCGCATTTCCTTCACGCGGCATTCGTATCGCGCGTACACATCGTTGTCAGTGGAGGTGGGCACTTCAAACTGGAACTTCTCGTAGCTTGAGTAGGGCTCCATCTTTCGCGCGTCCATGGGAATGCCGGCGGCGCGGATACAAGGCCCGGTGAGGCCGATTTCCAGCATCTCTTCGACGGGAATGAGGCCAACTCCCTTGGTGCGTTTCAGCCAGATAGGATTGGTGTTCAGCAGCGACTCGTATTGATCGATACGGCCGGGCAACTGGTCGATAAACGTCTTCACCCGCTTTTCCCAGCCGCGCGGCGGATCCAGAGCGAGGCCGCCGATCCGGATGTAGGACGTCATCAGCCGCTGGCCGGAGAACATCTCGAACAGGCGCAGGATGTCCTCGCGCTCGCGGAAGCAGAGGAAGAAGACCGTCATCGCGCCGATATCGAGCGCGTGAGTGCCAAGCCACACCAGGTGGCTATTGATCCGGGCAAGTTCCACGAGCAGCACGCGCATCCATTGCGCTTTTTCCGGAATCTCCATTTGCAGGAGTTTTTCTACGGCGAGTGAGTAGCAGAGGTTGTTGGAGAGATTGGCCAGATAGTCGACGCGGTCGGTGAGGGTGATGACCTGGTGCCAATTGAGAGCTTCGCACTGCTTTTCGATGCCGGTGTGCAGGAAGCCGATGTCGGGGGTTGCCTTTACGATGGTCTCGCCTTCGAGTTCGATGACGACTCGCAACACACCGTGCGTCGACGGGTGCTGCGGACCCATGTTGAGGATCATTCGGCGAGTGTGGCCGGTCTCTTCCGCGGCTGTAGTGGTCAGTGTGTCGCTCATGCTAATCGGGAGTTCCGTAAGTGGGAGGCGAGCCTTCGGCTAGCTGTTCTTGTAGTCGTATTTATGGCCGTGAACCGGGTAGTCCCGGCGCAGCGGGTAACCTTCCCAGAATTCGGGCATCATGATCCGGGTCAGATTGGGATGCCCTTCGAAATGGATGCCAAACAGGTCGAACGTCTCCCGTTCGTACCAGTTTGCCGAGGCATACACGGCGGTCGCCGAGGCAATGGAGGGATTTTCGCCGCCGAGGCGGCACTTGAGGCGGATTCGCTGGTTCAGCGCAACCGACTGCAGGTGATAGACGGCCTCGAACCGGGGTTCCATCGGATAGCGATCGACGGCGGTGACGCTGACCAGCCGCTCGTACTTTTGCGCCTTCAGCGCGCGCAGCACGTCGAGGATCTTTCCTGGAACAAGCTCTACGGTGAGTTCGTTGTGAGTGTTATGGGTGGCGGTGATGGCCGCCGGATCGATCTGCAAATTCTCAGGCAGCATGGTCTACCTTTTCGAGCGTGGGCACGCGGTGGAGTGTGCCGTGCTTGGCCGATTCTTCGATCTCTTCGGCGTGGGACCAGTTCAGTACGCCCTTCTTCCAGATGTAGAAGAAGCCGGCCAGCACCAGCACGATGAAGATGAGCATTTCGACGAAGGCGAACCACTTGAGATCGCGGTAAACAACCGCCCAGGGGTACAGGAACACCGCTTCGATATCGAACAGGATGAAAAGCATCGCCACCATGTAGAACTTGACGGAGAAGCGTTCGCGGGCCGAACCGATGGGCACCATGCCGGATTCGTAGGGCATGTCCTTAAACTTGTTTCGGACTCTCTTGCCGAGTGCGGCGCCCGTCAAAATGACGCCGGTTGCGTTCAGGATGGCAAAGATCCATGCCAACAGAACTGGAAAGTAGCTATCAGGAAGGGAAGTGGGCATTCTTGAGAAGGGAGACAGTACCCTTCTCAAAATATAATGAGCAGGGGAGAGCCACGTCAAATTACACTTTGACAAGAAAATGTGCTAGTTCTCCCTACGGAAACACAAATGATTGAGATTGTCGTAAACGGAAACTCCCGTGAAATTGCCGCCGGGACTAGTGTTTTAGCCCTATTGGAGGCCCTTGGACTGCGCCCGGAACGTGTGGCGGTCGAACTCAACAGGTCCATTGTAAAAACGGCGGCGTGGAGCGGTACGACGCTGGAGGCGGGGGCAAAAGTAGAAATCGTGCATTTTGTCGGCGGTGGCGCGAAGTAGTTTTCAGCAGCGGAACGTGTGGCCAAAGCGCTTCAGGTCCACGCGGGTACCATGGACCTTCACGCCTTCGGCTTCCAGACGCTGGACCTGTTCGACTCCATTGGCCCCTCGAAGCAGGATCTTGCCGCCCTTCCCGATGACGCGGTGCCAGGGCAGGAACGGGCCCGCGCCTTTGAGGCACCAGGCGGCCTGCCGGGCGCCGGTGGGGAAACCGGCGGCGATGGCAACGTCGCCGTAGGTAGTGACCTTTCCTTTCGGGATGCGCCGCACAACTGCGCGCATGGCGTCAAACATACCGTTGGGTTTTTCGTTTGGCATTCCCGCATTCGATTATGTACCCGCGAAAGAGGCTTGACAGGCGACATGCCTTGTGATGACATGTCGTTATGCGACATGTGGAGCCGCTGAGCGAACCCGTTTTCCTGATCCTGACGAGCCTGGCCGAGGTGCCCCGGCACGGCTATGCCTTGCTGAAGGACGTGGAAGAGCTCAGCCAGGGCCGGGTCCGGCTGAGCACGGGAACGCTATATGGCGCGCTGCGGCGGCTGGTGGAATCCAAGTGGATCGAACGGTTCGATACGGACGACACTTCGCGAGACAAGCAGTCGTACCGCTTAACCAAAACCGGCCGGACCGCGCTGGCCGCCGATGTAGAGCGAATGCGAAATTTGAGCAGGGCGGCCGGCGCGCGGCTGCGGGAGGTGTAGCGTGATCGATTTCTTGTTGAGCCTCTATCCGGCGAGAGTCCGGAAGGAGTTTGGCGATGAGATGCGCGCAGTATACCGCCAGCGCTGCCAGGGGCGAGTCTCGCTGCGCGAGGTGCATGGGCTGCTGTGCGATGCCGTGCGTGCGTGGCGGGATGAACCGTTCTCCGGCTTATTGGCTGCCGCCGCTGGAAGCGTGCTGGCGATCTGCCTGCACCTGCTCGCCTATCGCATCCTGGTACCGGTGGCATTCCTGGCGTGGCCTCTGTTGGGGCAAGATGCTGTGGCCACTGCCGCCGCCATCTACGGGAAGCAGTTCGAGGCGCTTCGCGCGGCCAAAAACGTAGAGGACTTGCTGAAGATTTCCAACGAGTTGGACGACGCGGAGTGGATCAGCGTCGACCGGTTCGGCCGGACGGTTTTTGACCGAGCGGGCTCGCAGCGGCAACTGACGCAGATGCTGGACATCCCGCCCGAGCGCCGGACGGTCCGGATGGACATTCTGTGGGCCGGGCACGATAAGGACCGGCTAACGGTCGTGGCGTGGATGATTACGGGGGCCACGGAGACTGTTGTGAACGCAGTGTTGATTCGGGATGTGTTCACGCAGACGCCCGCCGGGTGGCGGCGGGTGCGGCACGACAAATTGACGCCGAATCAGATAGTGATTGAGCGGGAGGGCCGGAGAACGGTGGCGGCGACCGTCCGCTAGCGGATCTCCAACTTCGCCGTGTTACTGTTCACGCCGCCGGAGGCGATGACCACGTCGATGCTGCCCATGGGGGCGGTCTGCGGCACTTGGAAGTTGATCTGGTAGAGGCCGATGAAACCGGGGGCCAGGCCGCTGAAGAGGACCTGCGCGGTTTGGCCGCCGATGGTGACTACCGGAGTCACATTGGTTCTTGCCAGCGGCTCCGCGCCGGGGGCGGGCGCACCGGGCGCGACCGGCGGCGTGACGGGGCCGAGGCCCGTGAGGAAGCCGATCAACACTTCGCCGCGCGCGGCGGGGCGGGAGACGGCGACGACTCCGAAATCGGCGTGTGTGAACGCTCCGTTGGCGGCATCGATAAGAAAGATGCCGGGCGCCGCATCGGCGAGCGTGGTCCGTACGGTTGCGGAGGTCCCGTTGTTGTTGACGACAACTTCCGCCGTGACGCCGCTGATGTCGAACGGAACCTGAAAGCTCAACTGCTCCTGGCCGTTCAAGCGCACCAGACTGTAGATGCGCGCCTGCGTGCCGTTGACGGTCACGCCGACACCGTTGAGCTGCACGGGCCAAGGGCGTTCCGCCGTCACCACCACACCATTCACAGTCGACAGGTGGCGGCCAAAGATGGTGGCCAACCCGCCCCGCGAGACACCGGGCGCAAAGCTGGCGCCATTGGTGACGCCGTTGGCCGGAATGTCGGGAGCGGCGGCGGGAGCGAGTTGGGTGACGCGGCGTATGCGGTTGTTCCCCGAATCCGCGATGTAGAGTGCGCCGGCATTGTCCAGCACCAGGCCAAATGGGCCATTCAGAAGTGCGTTGGCGGGATTGCCATTGTCACCGCCAAAACCGGCCGCGCCGCTGCCGGCCACCGTGGCGATGGCACCTCCCGGTACGATGCGGCGGATGCGCTGGTTGGGACTATCGGCGACGTAAAGCACTCCGCCCTGGTCGACGGCGAGCCCGCCAGGGAAGTTCAACTGTGCCGTGAGGGCGGCGCCGCCGTCACCGGCGAAGCCTGCCGTGCCTGTGCCGGCGATGGTGGTGATTTGGCCCGCTGGATTGATGCGGCGGATGCGGTGATTGAACTGGTCGGAGAAAAAGACGTTGCCGGAGAAGTCGATGGCGATGGCGGTCGGGTTGTCGAGCACGGCGGCGGAGGCCGGCCCGTTGTCACCGGAAAAACCACGGGTCCCGTTACCGGCGACCGTGGAAATGGTTCCGCCCGAGATCCTGCGGATGCGATGGCCGCCCTGCTCGGCGATAAACATCTCGTTGTTGCCGTTGAATGCGCAGCGAATGGGGAGCCAGATGCCGGCCTGCGCGGCGGGTCCGCCATCGCCGGAGGTGGCGGCGTTGCCGTTGCCGGCAAAGGTCGTAATGATGCCGTTCGAATCAACGCGGCGGATCCGGTGGTTCAGGACATCGTTGATGTAGATATTGCCGGCCGCGTCTCCACATAGCCCGGCAGGTCCGTTGAGCGACGCCTGGGTGGCTGGGCCGCCGTCGCCGGAAAAGCCGCGGGCGCCGTTGCCGGCGAAGGTCGTGACCACGCCGCTCGCATTGATGCGCCGGATGCGCAGATTATTTTCGTCGGCGACGTAGATGTTGCCGGAGCCATCGGCATGCAGATAAATAGGCCGGCTGAAGGCGGCCGCAGTGGCCGGGCCGCTGTCACCGGCGAAGGCTACGGCGCCCGATCCAGCGTAGGTGGTGATGGAGGGTTGGGCATGCAGGCCGGCGGCGGCGAGAATAGCGATATAACGCAGCATTCCCCGAGGATAACTCTTTCGGCCGGCTATTGAATGGTCTCGCTACCGCCGGAAAATCCCTCGGCCTGCATGGCGCGGAGGTATTCACGCGGAGTGACGACGTTCTGTATCTCTTCCTCCGACATCGAGGGCTGTGCTCGGAACAGGAGGCGGGCGCCGTCGGCGAACTCCTCGTCCATGGCGACGAGATCATTCAGGCCGCGGAAAACGAACTGGAGGAACTTGCCGTCCTCCTGCCGGAGGTACTTCTTGTTTTTGTCGCGGCCGATGACGAGCGCTTTGTTGTACGCATCCAGGGCGGAGTCGGCCAGAACGGCGTGAAGATCAAAGTGGACGGCACTGGAGAGCTCATCTTCGACTTTGACTTCGGTAACCAGTTCGGCGAGATACCAGATTTTCATGAGGACCATTGCGTGGTTTTTGCAAGTTGGCGGCGCCATGCCATCAACAGAATGACTCCTATCAGTATGAGGGCGAAGCTCAATCCGGTCCAGAGGCCGCGCGCGCCCCAGCCAGCCCGATAGGTGAGCCACCAACCGAGTGGCAGGCCGAGAAACCAGTAACAGACGACATGAGCAGCCATGGCGGTTCGCGTGTCTCCAAGGCCGCGGAGCGCGCCGGTGGCGACGGCTTGCACGCCATCGAAGAACTGAAAACACGCGGCGATGGCGAGCAGCGCGATGGCCGTTTCGATGATTTCCGCGTCGCTCGAATAGATGCGAGCCAGCAGGCCCGGCGCGAACAGGAACACCGCCGCGGAAGCGAGCATGAAACCCGCGCCGAGGGCGATGCCCACCCAGCCGGCCTGGCTGGCGCCGGCCGCATCCCGCCGGCCGATCGCCTGCCCTACCCGCACGGCGGCGGCCGAGGAGATGCCGAGGGGGATCATGTACGTGACGCTGGCGAGATTCAGGGCGATCTGATGGCCGCCGATGGCGACGGGACCGAGCGCGCCGAGCATTGTGGTGGTCAGCGCGAAGATCGCCACTTCGAAAGAAATTTGTATCGCCGCGGGCAGGCCCAGGCGGCAGACCTCGGCGATGCGCGGCCAACCCGGCCAGGCGGTCCAACCGGCCCAGCCATTCCGCCGGGCAACAGCGACCGTCAACACGGCCACCATGTAGAGACGGGACAGCGTCGTAGCGTACCCTGCGCCGGCGGCACCCAATTTTGGAAAGCCATATTCGCCGTAAATCAAAACATAATTGGCAATAATGTTTACGATATTTGCAGAAACGAGCGCGAACGTCACAGGGCGCACTATATCTTGGGCCTGAAGGAAGCGACGCAACGAGGAATAGAGCATCAATGGGAGAGTTCCAAGAGCGACGGCGTTCAAGTAGCCCTGTGTCGTCTCCCGCAGCTCGACGTCGATCCGGAACCAATCCATGACCGGGCCCATGGAGAACGCCGCGGCCATGAGGGGTGGAGTAATCAGGACGCTAACGGCGAGACCGGCGGCGAGCGAGCGGCGGCAGTCGTCTAAGTCCTTGCGTCCAAAGGCCTGCGAAATGAGAGTGTCGAGTCCGAGAATCATCCCGACGCCGAAGACTGCGAAGGTGTAGTACAGCCCATGCCCGAGGGCGACCGCGCCCAGCAGTTGGCGGCCGGCGTGTCCGGCCATGATGGTATCGACAACACCCATGGCCATCCAACCGAGTTCGGCGGCGACCAAAGGAAGCGCGAGACGAAGCATTGGACGAAGCTCCGAGCGGAGCATCATCATTCCCGTTGACATTCTTTTCCAGTTTCGTACAATCGAGTAGTCCAGGTTTTTTCAAAAACGGAAAACACATTTTATGTTCAAAACAAAAAAGACACGTACTGATTCAGAGGCCACTAGTAAGGAGTTTACGTCGAGCGAAATTTCCGTGATCACGGGTGTGAGCCTTCGACAACTGCAGTGGTGGGATGAACAGAAAGTCGTGTCGCCGCGCCACGAGGGGCACAAACGGATCTATCTGACAGAGGAGGCGATTGAGATCGCCGTGATCGCCGAGTTGCGGCGGAAGGGATTTTCGCTCCAGAAGATTCGCCGCGTGCTGCGGTTCCTGCAAAAGGAGATGGGCAAGCGGTTGAGCGAGATTTTGAGCGCGGACAGCGATTGGCATCTGGTAACGGACGGGAAGTCTATTTTCCTGGAGACGAACGGCACCACCATTATCGACATCCTGAAGAACGCCGACCAGCCGATGTTTCTGGTGTGCGTGACGGATCAGGCGAAGCGGCTTTCCGCACCGCCGAAGATGACGACGCGGAAGGCTCCGTCGAGGGAGAACGCCACGCCGTCCCGGCGCGCGCGCGCGGTCTAACGGATTGCGGCCGGTATTGGGAGTCCTCGCGGTTTTCGCTCTGCGCGGAGCGGAGACAGCGAGGACTCCGTATTTAGGCGTCACGATTTTCGAACGCGAAGCCGCCCGGATCGTCAAGATCGATCTTCGGACTCCCGGGCTGCGATTCGCGCTGACGCCGCCCAGCGGCAGCCGCGAGGCGGTTCGGGAGACCACGCTCGCGTTCCTGGAAAAGACGGGCGCCCAGATTGCACTGAACGCGCATTTCTTCGAGCCGTTCCCGTCGCAAGATACCGAGTGCAATCTGATTGGCCTGGCGGTGGCCGATGGAATCAAGTACTCAGACTTCGAGAAGCCGCGGCAGTCCTATGCACTGGTGCCGAATGCGCCAGCGCTGGTGATCGGCAAAGAAAACCAAGCGTCGATCGTGCAGGCGGGTTTCGATGGAACGGCGCGGGTGGCGGTGGCGGGGTCCGCGCAAGTGATTTCGGGCGGCCGGGTGACCATACCGGTTTATGGCGTGGATCTTGAGCCAGGGGGACCGGCGGGCTATGGGCCGGAGAAATCGTGGTACGACGTGCGAACGTCCCGAACGCTGATCGGGTTATCAGAAGACCGGAGCTCCCTATTCCTGATGACAGCGGAGAAGATGCCGGTGCGCGAGGCGGCGGCGATGCTGGCCGAGTACTTCGGTGTGTTCGACGCGCTGAATCTGGACGGGGGCGGGTCCACGACGCTGGCGATGCGGAACCCGGAGACAGGCGCGGCGGAGACGCTATTCGGGACCGGGCGGGCGGTTTGCTCGTCGCTGGCGGTGTTTGCGCCGGCGCGGTAGAGCAGGTTCAGATGCCGGCGTACCACTGATAACCTGCTTCGGCGGCTCCGGAACCGAGGCCCTTACGGAAGGACTTGAGATCGGCGGCGACGACGATCCGGTTCATGTACTTGATGCTCTTATAACCGAGCTGCCTAGGTACGCGCATGCGCAACGGCGCACCAAAACCCGTGGGGATTTCGGCGCCGTTCATTCGATGGGCCACGATGGTTTGGGGCTGAAGAGCTTCGGATATATCGATACTGTCCCACCGGCTGGCCTGCACGGAAAAGTAGATGACATACTTGGCGGCGGCCTGCGTGCCGGCCTGCTCCAGAAGGTGGGAGAGCCGAACGCCGCCCCACTCTGCGATGTAGGACCAACCCTCTTCGCAGGCGAGGTGCGTAATCTGGTTGGAAAGCGGCATGGCGCGGATATCGGCGACGGTCAGAGTGAGGGGGCGGTCCACCATTCCTTCGATGGAGAGCCGCCAATTGGCGAAGTCTTCGGATACGTGGCGCTGGTAGTCAGCCTGCGAGGGCGGCTTACCGTTCTGGTAAGGCTTCGCGGAGATCTGGGAGCGGTCGAACTCGCGCGCAGGAGCGTGGCCCGTTGCAAGGCGTTGTGCCGCGTATGTGAGCGATTGGCCGTAGCCGTCCGGGGCAAGCAGTCCATTTGCGCCGGCCACCTTGGCCGCGGTTGCGACACCCGCGGCGGATGCGGCGGTTACGATGAGGTTGCGGCGAGTGGTACTCATTGGGACTCCTTCGATGTGCCGAAAATCATGGCCGTGACGTGAGAGCGGAAGCCGGCCTGGTACACCTTGACGAGATGGACGAGCAGGAACGCGGCGAGAAAAACGGTGGTGAAAAAGTGGATGGTCCGCGCCGATTGTTGACCGCCGAAGAGCGTGGCGGTGAATGGCACGGCGGCGACAAACGCGGGCGACATGGCAAGGCCGGTCCAGATCATTAACGGAAGCGCGGCGAAAACGACGAGGAGATACGTGACGCGCTGGAGATTGTTGTAGGTGCCCGGCGGCGGCGGACCGTTCGGAACCAGCTTCCGGGCGACGTGCCGGGAGGCGACGCCGAGGGACACGTAGAACAGCCCCGTAATGGCGATGAGCCATGCCGAGAGAAAATGATAGCTTCGCGCCCAGCCGTTCTGATCCGCGAGCACGAAGCCGTAGCCGGTGGGTACGCTGCCCCGCGATGCCGGCAGGGGAAGCGTGAAGAGCGGCTCCTCATTCAGATTGCCCGTTTCGCCCCAGTAGAAACGGGGGTGAGAGAGGAGGATCGCCGCGCCGGTCACGAGCAGAGTCAAGAGCGCAAGTGCCGCCAGCCAGTGCGTGAGGCGGACGAAGAATGGATGACGGTGGCCGTGCATGATCCGGGCTGCCTTATTCTACCGGAGAACGAGGCTCTGCGGGCGGGACGCTCGGTGCTACCCTTCGGCTGGCGACAATGATCGACGTTGAGGGTGCCAATGTCGAGCGCGGCCATTCCCGATGTCATGTCCGGTACTGAAACAGGCCGGCATCGAAAAAAAGTTCTAACTCTCTATCGCATCCGGATCACCGGCGGCTCAACACCCACCGCGCGCTCGAACAGTCCGAATGCGAAGACCGCGGTCGCAGACGGAATCGCCACGTACTGTTTGCCGTCGATGGAATACACAACCGGCGATGCCGTGAGTGTTTCGCCGAGATTGAAGTGCCAGAGGTTCCTGCCGGACTTGGCATCGAGGGCGACAAAATGGCCGTCGTCGTCGCCTGTGAAGAGAACTCCGCCGGCCGTGGAGACGGTGCCGGTCCACATGCGGCCGACGCCGGTCATCGGGTACTCCCAGGTGCGCTTGCCGGTCTTGGGATCGAGCGCGCGGAGGATTACCTGCCCGCCTTCCTCGGTGGCGCCACCGCCCGAGAAGTTCTTCATCGGCACGGGCTCCTGCGACGACTTAAAGTACATGCCGCACTGTTCCAGCGTGAGGACGTACAAAAGACCGGTGCCCGGATTATAGGACTGCCCCATCCAATTCGTCGCGCCCTTGACGCTGGGGCAAACCCAGTTGCCCTGAGGCGTTGGCTGCGCGTTGGGCAGTTCGATGGGCCGGCCCTTGGCATCGATGCCTTTGGCCCAGGTGACTTTGTCGATGAGTTGCGTGGCGCGGAGGAATTCGCCGGTCTCGCGATCGAGCGCATAGAAGAATCCGTTGCGATTGGCGTGGAGCACGGCCTTGCGCGGCTTGCCGTCGATCTCGGTATCGAGAAGCACGGGCCAGCTCTGCGCGTCCCAATCGTGAGTATCGTGCGGCGTGAACTGGAAGTACCACTTCATTTTGCCGGTGTTGAGATCGAGAGCGATGAGCGAGCAGGTGTAGAGGTTGTCGCCCTTGCGAACGTCGCCGTTATAGTCGGGCCAGGGGTTGCCCGTGGTCCAGTAGAGCGTGTTGGAGGCGGGATCAAACGTGCCGGAGAGCCACGCGGCACCGCCGCCGTAGTCGATGAGGTCGCCCCAGGTCTCGGCGCCCTTCTCGCCCTTGGCGGGCACGGTGTAGGTCTTCCAGAGCGTCTCGCCCGTATCGGCCGACAGCGCCATGACAAAGCCGCGCATGCCGCTATCGCCGCCGGAACTGCCCACGATCACTTTGCCCTTGGCGATTAGCGGCGCGGAGGCGGAGGTGGTGCCGAGTTCGATATCGGCGAACTTCCTGTTGAAGATCAGTGCGCCGGTGTGGCGGTTCAGCGCAACGAGATAGTTGTCGCTGGTTGTAAAGTAGACGCGATCCCCCCAGATAGCGGCGCCGCGATCGACGCTGTTGCTCTTCGAACGCGGATCGGCATACTGCCAGATCAGGCGGCCGCTGCGCCCATCGATGGCATAGATGGAGTTGGTGTTGGTGACGTAAAGGACGCCCTGGTAGACGATGGGCGAACTCTTTAACCCGCGCGCGCCGGGCACATGATAAACCCATTTGGCGGCGAGGTTTTTCGCGTTGGCGGAGGTGATCTGATTGAGCGGGCTGTAGCGCCAGCCGGCGTAGTTGCCGGCGTAGGTGAGCCAATCCTCGGCCGCGCCCTTGGCGATCTGTTCGTGCTGGACCTGCGCGAAGGCGGCCAGGGAGAGGGTGAGTGCGAGGAGTTTCATTTGCGGATGTCCTGCGCGGCGAGATAGGCGAGGAGATCGCGCAGTTCGTCGCGGGTAAGGCGCTTGACATAGTCGGTGGGCATAGGCGTAGTGGAGGAGAGGGCGAGTTCCCGTACGTCGTTCATGGCGATCAGGTGGAGGCGGCCCGCCGTGTCGACAAACTGTAGCGAGTAGTTGCTGCGGTTCTTGGCCACGCCCTTGAGGGTCTTGCCGTTCTTGAGGGTGACGGTGGCGGCTTCGTTGCCGAGGTAGTAGAGGTCCTTGGCCGGTTCGACGATGGCTTCGCGAATGACGGCGAGCGGCCGGCTGCCGCCGATGTTGCTGAGGTCCGGGCCCAAATGGCCGCCCTGCCCGCGAATGGCGTGGCAGTTGGCACAGCCTGCCTTGGCCCCGGAGTAGATGGCCTTGCCTGCCGCGGCGTCGCCGGGCACGGGATTGGTGGAGGCTGGGCCGGTGAGCGCGTGGAGGAAAGCAACGAGGTTCCATGTCTGATCGTCCGGCAACTGGGTGGGCGGCATGCCGGCGCTAGGAACGCCTTTGCGGATGACGTTGAAAATAGCGTCGTCGGAGAGCGGATGCCATAGGGAACGGCGAACAAGATTCGGCCCGCGCGCGCCGCCGCCGCCATCGGGGCCGTGGCAGCCGGCACAAGAGCCCATAAAGAGCTTGGAGCCGGCGGCGACGGCTTGGGGGTTGCCGATGGAGGGATGCTGGGAATCGCTGAGATACCGGCCGTGTTGGGCGAGCAGCGGCAGGGCGAGAGCGGCTATGGCGAGCGGACGCATAGAGTTCCTAGTTTATGCGAGTTAGAATTTCGGGTATGAGACGTGCGGTACTGTTCGGACTTGCCGGAGTATCGGCATGGGCTTGTAGTTGCAGCGGATGGCCGTCAGCGCACGAAGCGTGGCGCAATTCGAAAAAGGTGTTTACCGGCGAAGTCATTAAGACCGATCCGGCGAAGATTTCAGATTCCGATGGCGACACGACGGCCTGGCTGCGCGTTGTGGAGCCATTCAAAGGGACAAAGGCTGGGGAAATATACGAAATAGGACAGGGTGGCACTAGCTGCGACTGGAATACGCGCGCGGGACAGAAGGTGCTTTTCTACTTGATCGAGACGGAAGAGGGGGGCTTGCGAATGCCCCGATGCCATCGCTCCACGGAGGTGAGCGATGCGACGGACGATCTGGCCTTTTTGCGCGCATTGCCGCACTCCGCCTCCAGAACGCGGATTTCGGGGCTGGTTTTCCGCAGCAGGAGAACCACCGGCGGGCCGGAGCCCAGAATGAACGGAATTCAAATATCAATCGAAGGCGAGGGGCTTCTTCGTTCCGCCACTACGAATGGGGAGGGGTTCTTTGAGTTGCTCGATTTGCCACCGGGCACTTACAGAGTCTCCGCCGCGGCACCGAAGGGTTGGCGGATCGAGTTCCGCTACGTGATGGGCAGCTCAATTCAACGCCAAGCCACGAGCGGTACGGACCCGGCCGTAGGACTGGGCGCAAAGACGGGCGTCAGTGTAAACTTCACTTTGGTGGAAGATACTTCTATTGGCGGGCGCGTTGTTTCGCCCGAAGGGCAGCCAATTGCCGGTGTCTGTTTGGACCTGGCGCCGGTGGACGGCGAAAACGCGCAGGCCGCCCAAAGCTTCGGGTGCACAGATGCGGACGGCAGATACCAACTTCGAGAAGTACCAGTTGGCGCGTACTTGGTTTCCGTGAATCGAATGGGGTCCGTCAGCGGCAAGAGACCTTTCGGCCGCATCTTCTATCCCGGCACGGCCCGCCGGCAGGAAGCCGGTGTGGTGCAGGTTGACCTTGGAGCGAAGTTGACGGGAATGGATATTCGAATCCCAGGGTTCGAGCCAACCGTCATCCTCCGGGGACGGGTTGTATTTCGAGAGCGGAGCCCCGCGCCTCGGGCGAATGTGAAATTCCGCGGGACTGGCTCGACGGAACCCGATGGCGCAACCGCGGCGGCCGACGGCAGTTTCACGATTTCGTTGCTAAGGGGCGCAAGCGGCGAACTCGTCGCCGAGGATTTTTCGGCGATCCGTGTGAGGTGTAGAGGCCTGATGCCTGGCCCGGCGACGAGTCACCCGCTGATTGTCACCGCGGCCGCCAATCGAGATGGAATCGAACTTCGTTTGCAAAGCCAGCCCTGCCCGGATTCGCGCAGGCTCAATAGGGAGTAGAATGTTCAGAACTATGAAACTTTCGCCGATCCTGCCGGTTTTTCTTGGCCTTGTCGCCGTGTCGCTGATCACCGCCTCCCAAGGGAATGTCGGGAAGGTAAGCGGCCAGGGAAATTTCCGGTTCCGCGTTCTGCATACCTCGGACATCCTGCCCGCCGAGGCGAAAGCCGTACTGAAGGCCGCGCACGGCGGATTCGCCGTCGACAAACGGAAGGGGAAGGGCGAGACGTACTTTGCGCTGCCGGGCGCGGGAATTCTGCAGATCAGCGCGGATCTGAAGAGCGTGAAACTGCTGCCCACCGACGAAGAGATGAAGAAAACCAACATGCACAACGCCATGTTGTGGACCGACAAAGGGCAGAGCTACCTGACGTTCCCCGGCAATGCGGCGAACAAGGTGTACACAACGACACTGGACGGAAAGCTGGTGCATACGCTGGCGCCTCCGACGGCGGATACCGACCTGGGCGCGGCGGCGGCGAACGATTACTTCAAGGCGAAGGGCGCGTTCATCCCCACCGACGTCGAGTATTTGAACGGCATGTTCTACATTCCTACCGGCTACTCAAAGCTCGATTACGTTCTGACGGCGAAAGTGACGCCTGGCAAGAATTTCGACGCGAAGTGGAACGCGATGGCGTTTGGCGGACGCGGCACCGGCGCGGGCCAGTTCGGAACGGGGCACGGCGTAACCGTAGTGAATAAGAAGCGCGTGGACATCGCCGACCGGCCGAATTCGGAGATCGACCGCTTCACGCCGGATGGAAAGTACCTGGAGACGGTGCAACTGCCGAAGGGTTCCTTCCCTTGCGACACCTACTACGACGACAAGTACCTGGTGGTCGGCGCGCTGCACGGCCCGGACCGCTCCAAGGGCGCGCCGATCTATATCCTCGAAGACGACAAGGTTGTCTCGACGATCATGGCGAAAGAGGAGTTGGGGCTGGCCAACTTCCAGCACATCCACAACGCGGTGATGCGCAAGGTGGGCAAGAAGTGGTATGTCATCGCGCAAGCCTGGAACCCCGGGGACTTCGCGATTCTCGAACAGGTGGACTAGTCCCGTAACAAGAGTAGCGGGCTGAACCAAATTGGCCTGCCGTTGCGCGTGGGTAGTTGTAGACCGAGTATGCAACGAACAATTCTTGTTACCTTGATTCCCTTTTTATTGACCGCGCAGGTTCCCGATTTTTCGCCGCCCCCAGGAATGGTGGGGGCGGCGCTTACGAACCAGACGCCGGCCGTTCGCGAGGCGCTGGCCAAGGGCGAGAGCCCGAACGTAGGCAACTTTTTCGGCTGGCAGGCGCTGACGCTGGCGGTGATGCATGGCAATTTGGAAATGGCCCAGTCGCTGCTGGATAGCGGCGCCAAGGTGAACGCCACGGACGCGGCCGGCAGCACGCCCTTGATGTGGGCCGTGGGCCTGGACACGCCGAATCCGGCGTTGGTGGACGCGCTGTTGCGGCACGGCGCCGATCCAGGGGTAAAGAACTTAGCCGGTGAGAGCGCGCTGCAATGGGCAACGCGGCGCGGCGATATGGCGTTGGCGGCCCGGTTGCGGGCGGCCGGCGCGAGCGACCGGGATTCGATTCGCAGCGCTGCCGCCTCCGCCGTGGCGATGCTGCAAAAAAGCGGGCCGCAGTTCGTGAAAGCTTCGGGTTGCGTGTCGTGCCATCATCAATCGCTGCCGCAGATGTTGAACGGCATGGCGCGGAAGCGCGGCATACCGGTCGACGAGACGATCGCGGCCCAGCAGGTGAAGGCGGTAGTGGCCATGTACCGGCCGATTCGCGAAGGTCTCCTGGAAGGCAGGGTCAACGTGCCGAACCCCGGCGTGACGCTTAGCTACGCGCTGCTGGGTCTGCACGCCGAAGGCTACGCGCCCGACGAAACCACCGAGGCGATGGCGGCGGCGCTCGCCCGCGCCCAGACGCCCGACGGCGGTTTCGTCATGCTTGGAATCCGGCCTCCCATGGAGGCGAGCCGGTTCACGGCGGCGGCGCTGAGCCTGCGGGCGCTTTCGATTTTCGGGCGGGACGCCGGCTCTCGGGTTGCGCAGGCCCGCGAATGGCTGATCCGTTCGAAACCTGCGACGACCGAGGACAAGGCCATGCGTCTGCTTGGCCTTGTCTGGGGCGGCGCGGAGACTCAGGACGCGGTGGCCGAACTGTTGGCGGCGCAGCGTCCGGGCGGCGGTTGGGCCCAGTTAGACGGACTGGAGCCGGACGCCTACGCAACCGGAATGGCGATCGTCGCGTTGGACGCGGCACGCGTCCGGAATCCGGCGGGCGTCGCATATCTGGCGCGTACGCGATTGGACGACGGCACGTGGGTGGTGCGGACACGCGCCAACCCCGTGCAGCAGCTCCGCGATTCGGGCTTCCCGCATGGACGCGATCAATGGATCTCGGCAGCGGCCACAAGCTGGGCGGCGATGGCGCTGACAACAGCGCTGCCGGATGAAGTGAGCGCCCTGCGGCCGTAACGGCTTGGCAGTAGACTGAGTGGAACATGCTCCGCCTACTGCCGCTTCTTTTCATACCGTGCACCATCGCAGAGGACATTCCCGCGAAGGGTCTTCGGAAGCCTGTCGAAATCCTCCGCGACAAGTGGGGGATTCCGCACATCTATGCGCAATCGGCGGACGATCTGTTTTTCGTGCAGGGGTGGCTTGCGGCGAAGGACCGGCTCTTTCAAATCGACCTGTGGCGGCGCGTGGGCACGGGCCGGTTGGCAGAGGTGCTGGGACCCTCAGCGCTGGGCCGGGACAGAATCGCGCGGCTAGTCAAATACCGCGGCGATTGGCAGAAGGAGTGGGCCAGCTACTCGCCCGACGCGAAGGCGATCGCAACCGCATTCACGCAGGGCATCAACGCCTATATCGGCTCGTTGGGCGGTAAACGGCCCGCCGAGTTTCGCGCAGCCGGGTACGACCCCGGATTGTGGACGGCGGAAGACGTAACGGCGCGTATCGCCGGCCTGCTGATGATTCGCAATGTGGCGCGCGAGGTGGCGCGGGCACAGGACATACAGCGCTTCGGTCTGGAGGCGGTGCAGAAGCTGTTGCCGCCGGATCCGGCGATTCGCATCGAAATTCCGCGGGGCCTGAACCTGGACGGCATTACGCCGGCTCTGTTGAAGGACTACACCGACGCGATCGGCGACGCGCGCATCGAACCCGAAGCGATCGGAAGTAACAACTGGGTAATGGCCGGATCGAAGACCGTCACCGGCAAGCCGCTGTTGGCAAACGATCCGCACCGGCCGATCAAGAACCCGTCGCTGCGGAAGACGGTGCATCTGGTGGCGCCCGGCTGGAACGTGATCGGCGCCGGCGAACCGGCTCTGCCCGGCATCGCGCTGGGCCACAACGAGGAGGCCGGGTTTGGCTTCACCATCGTGGGAATCGATCAGGGCGACCTGTATGTGGAAAAGATCGACCCCGCCGATCCGCTGCGCTACGAATATAGGGGCGCGTGGAAGCGTATGGAGGTGGTGACGGAAGAGATCGCGGTAAAGGGCGAGACGGCGCCCCGCCGCGTGGAACTGAAGTACACGCTGCATGGACCCGTGATCGCGGAGGACGCGGCGCGCAATCGCGCGTACGCGCTGAAGTGGGTGGGCGCCGAGCCGGGCGCGGCGGGATACCTGGCGGCGCTGCGGCTGTCGCGCGCGAAGAACTGGAAGGAGTTCGAACAGGGCGCGGCGATGTACAAGGTGCCGTCGGAAAATCTGGTCTACGCCGACCGGAGCGGCAATGTGGGCTGGATCGCCTCCGGCTGGGCGCCGTTGCGCAAGAACTGGAGCGGCCTGCTGCCAGTGCCAGGGCACACGGGCGAGTACGAGTGGAGCGGCTTTCTGGCGCCGGAGCTGAACCCGCGCGTGTACAACCCGGCCTCCGGATTCGTGGCGACGGCGAATCACAACATCCTGCCGGCGGGCTATAGACACGCGCTGTCGTATGAGTGGGCGCAGCCGTGGCGCCATTCGCGCATTGTCGAAATGATCGGAGAGAAGCGGCGTTTTTCCGTGGACGACTTTCAGAGGATGCAGCAGGACGTGCGGTCAATGGCCGCGCGCGCGATGCAAGCGGCGGTGCGGAAGCGGACCCTTTCGGGATTGGAGGAAAGGGAGAAACGCCTGCTGGCCGAGTTCCTGGCGTGGGACGGCGTGATGGGTGTGGACTCCCGTCCGGCGCTGCTCTACTCCTTGTGGTCGGCGAAGTTGGCGGTTGCGGAATTCGGCGCCGAATTGGGAGCGCGGGTGGAGTTGCCGCGAGCGATTGAGCTGGCTAAAGCGGAGGCGTACGCGCGAGCGCTGCGCGATGCGGTGGCCGAGGCCGAGCGGCGTTTCGGCGCCAACGAGGCGAAGTGGCGGTGGGGCGCGCTGCATCATGTCCGGTTCACACATCCGGTGAACATGCCGAAGTGGGACCTGGGTCCGGTGGAGCGCCCGGGCGACGCGAACACGGTGAACTCGACGAGCGGGACCGGTTTTCAACAGACGGCGGGCGCAAGCTACCGGCAGATTCTCGACATGTCGGACTGGGACAAGTCCGTGGTTACAAACACACCGGGCGAATCGGGCGATCCGGCCAGCCCATTCTTCTCAAACCTGCTGCAGGAGTGGGCCGGCGGCAGCTACCACCCGCTGCTCTATTCGCGGGGCGCCGTAGAAGTGAACTCCGTGGAACGGATGCGGCTGGTACCGTAGAACGATGCTGGAAATTGCGTGCCGCCTGTGCGGCGCGAAGGCCGAACGGCGGTTTTCGATTTCAATCCTGGGCAAGTACGATGTGGCACTCTACCGGTGCACCGCGTGCGAGTCGCTGGAGACCGAGGCGCCGCACTGGCTGGACGAAGCATACGCGGAGAAGCGAATTCTCCACGACGTGGGCCGGGTACAGAGAACGCAGTTGGTGGCAATGTTGTGCGCGCACCTGCTGGATGGAGTTGGATTGCGGGGGCAGGCGCCGATGCTCGATTGGGGCGGCGCGGAAGGAATGCTGTGCCGGATGCTGCGGGACCGCGGGTTTGGCTTCCATACCTACGATCTCTACGAGGAGTCGCCCGCATACGCGCTGGCGTACCGGGTGCCGGACCCCGGGGCGGTCCGGCCGCTGGCGCTCACGGCAATCGAAGTGCTGGAGCACCTGGCGGAGCCGGGGCGCGAGCTGGCGGCCATGTTCGCCGGACGGCCGCGCTATGCGCTCTTCACAACGGAGCTGTATGAGAACCAGGACAGCGATTGGGGCTACCTGGCGCCCATGACGGGCAAGCACGTGTTCTTCTACAGCGAAAAAGCGATGCGGTGGATTGGTGAGCGGCACGGCTATCGCTACTACCGTTTCCCGATGCTGCACGTTTTCGCCGCAGGGAACGACCCGGCCATGGATGCCTTGTGGGCCAGGCGCGAAACGCTCTACGCGGATTCCGCAGCGTCGTGGACTGCGCACATGACCGGCCCTGAGATCTGGAAGTATGTGTTTGAGGATTTTAACGAGGCCCGCGCGCGGTTTGGTTGAGCCCGCCGCGCCGCGCTCGATGCTATAGGATGTTGAGTATTCCTACTCCGCTCCTGCTCCGATGGCCGCGGCGGGACGATCCGCTGGCGGCGCAACTGCAACCCGATGAGATATTGGGCGAAGAGCCCGTGGCCGGCGCCGTCACACGCGGACTGTGGCCGGGAACGCGGGACGCGGCCAAGCGCGACGGCGACTCCGACGTGGCCAGCGCCAGCCGTGAGCCGTGGGTGGACTCCAGCGGATATCTTGCCGCTTATGAACGCGCGCTGACGCCGGGCGCGACACCCGTCCTGGCTCATCGATACAACAACGCCGAGCGAGGCGTTCCGTTCGACACGCTGGAACTGGCCCTGGCAGAAGCCCGCGTGAACGGCGGGAATTTTGTGCTGTCGGTGGAGCCGCGCTACCGGGCGGCGCTGGAGAAGAAGGACCCGAAGGCGATGGAGGCCTGGAGGGCGCTGGCACGGACGGCCCAGTGGCTGCGCGCGAACGAGAGTCTTTTCGGAAAGCCAACGCTCCCCGCGATCACCGCGATTGTGGAGCGCGGCATTCCTACCAGCGAAATCGCGAATCTGCTCTACCGGCGCGGGGCGAGCCCGCGGCTGACGGCCACCGTGCCGCGGCCGGCCGGTGTATTGGCGTTGGTGGCGGCGGGGTTGAAGACCGTGCCGCCAGCGGCCTTCGACGTGGCGCGGGCGGGCGCGACGCTGGTCATCGACACCGAGCCGGCCGTGCCGGGCCGTCTGACGAAGACAGACCCGGACCGCCGCGTGTTCAACCTTGGGCAGGGACAGGTTGTGGCCTACAACCGGCGGATTCAGGACCCCAGCGAATTCGCGCTGGATGTGATCGACCTGGTGACGCACCGGCGGCGGGCGGCGCGGCTTTGGAATGCGCAGGCGGCCATTCCACTCGCCACCGAAGGCGGCCTGCTGCATATCCTGCATTACGGCTCCACGCCGGCCGAGGAGATGCAGGCGCGCGTGAAGGGAGTCTACTCGGCGGCCACGCTGCTGCGGCCGGAGGCGCCGCCGCTGGAATTGAAGGTTTACAAACGCGGCGAGACGACGGAAGTGTTTCCGCCGTCGATACGGCACGTGGGCGTGGTTGCATTCCGGTAATATCTAATCATGCAACCGACACGACGGCACATGCTGGGAGCGGCCCTGCTCTCGCCCTATTCGTTGGTGGGTGCACCGGCGCGTGTTCCCAAGCAACACTTCGCGGTGCATCCGTTCGTGGAGCGCAACCCGAAGGCGATCTTCATCAAGAAGACCAAGGTGCCGCACAAGATGGACGAGGCGGCGAAGTTGCGCGAGGGCATCGCGTTCGCGCGCGAGGTATTCGTGCCCGCCGACGCAGGCATCCCGGTTTCCCATCGAATCGTGCTGAAGCCGAACTTCACCAGCGTCCGCAACGAGCGGCCGCACGAGGAGAACTGGGGCACGGGCACCGATCCGCAGTTCTACGAAGGCATTATCGTGGGTTTGAAGGAGCTAGGCCTGAAGCGGTTCCACTTCTTGGAGGCGAACAACTTCCACACGTGGAATTACCGCGGCATGGCCGACATCAACGACAAGCACGGCGTGGAAGTGAACGAGCCGGACCGCCGCGCGCGGAACTTCCGCGACGGCTACGAGATGACGTGGACCAAGGTGCCGGACCCGGTGGTCTACACGAAGATTCCGCACTACGCCCCTGTGAACGAGAAGGACACATGGCTTCTCAACATCGCCAAATGGAAGTCGCACGGGATGTGCATGACGCTGGCGACCAAGAACGAACAGGGTCTCGTCGTGAAGCCATACGTGCGGTTCTGCCCGGGCTGGAACATGGTGACGGGCGTGCCGGACTTCATGAAGGAGAACATTCACCCCGAAGTGGAGCGCCGCGTGAATTCGTTCTTCGACCGGCACGTAAAGATGGGCTATGCGCGGTATCAAAGCAAGGCTTCGTTGAGTCCGGTGCACCAGGAGATTTGGGCCCACAAGACCTGCGACAACGCGCAAACGCTGAACACCGGCTTGGCGGTGATCGAGGGCATCTACGGCCGCGACGGCAACGGATTCGGCATCGGGAAAGACCACCTGACCAACCTGGTTATGTTTGGCAAGGACAAGTTGCGCCTGGACATGATCGGCATGTTCCTCGGCGGGCACGAACCGGGCAACGTTAACCTGTTCCGCATCGCGAAGGAGCGCGGTCTCCTCGATACGTTCAACCCGCACGAAGTGGAGCTTTACGAGTGGGAAGACGGTAAGGCCACCCGCCGGAAGCTGACCGATTTCCAACGGACACCGCTGCCCACCTACTACTTGCAGCGCGACAAGGAACCGGAATACCACCTGGTGAACGAGTTCTTCGACTACGCTAAGGTACGCGCCTAGCCGGCGCTTTGGTGCGCTGTAGTTTGCCGTCCTCGCCGGGTTCGTAGTCTTCGCAGAGCGTCATAACATAGGTTTTGCCGCGCGGTTCGTGGCGGCAGCGGGAGTACGCGTCGATCGACGATTTCGTCCAGGTGAACAAGACGGGCGGGCCGGTGCGCATGGCCATGGCATCCAGCCAGATGACCTGTTCGGTAAAAACGATCTTTCGCCCGGTTTGACGGTCGATTACGTGAATATCCCACATCGCGCCGCCGCTTCCACCCAACGGACGCACCTCGGGGTCCGCCGGGATCGTCAGCCGGACGGTGTAATGGCCCACCCGTTTGGTCTGATTCTCGTCGATGCGGATCTGGAAGAGCAACGGCAGAAGCAGCGCTGCAATCATGCTGTCTTCAATCTACATCGAAAAAACGTGGGTGATGTACACGAATGCCGGCGAACGGTTCGGTGTGGTCGCCCGGAAGTAAGCGCCATTCACGAAGACGCCGAACCCGCCGCCCAGGGTTAGAAATTTTCTGTACTGCCAATTGATGAAACTGTCGGCCTCATGCCCGGCCCAGCGCCCGGCCCGGCCGGTGGGGTCGCGGACGATCAGCCGGTTCGGAATATTGAACACGCCAACCCGCGGATCGGCCACCCAGTTTGCGTTGTACATGAAACTCCATGCCAGGTTCTTGTTCGGCCGCCATGTGCCGAAATAGCGGAAGTTGTGGAGATTGCGCCAGCCGAATAGATCCTCATGGCCCAGCTTGTCGTGCGCGGCCGGGTAAATCTGGTCGAAACCGGAGGAGGCGTACTTGTATTCGAGCGCGTTGTCGACGTTGCCAATCTTGCGGGCGAACGTTACGACCTGCGCACCTTCTGTGGAGGGGACGGCGGCCGTGCGCTTGACGCGCTGCAGAACGGGCTCCAGCGTCAGCTTCCATTTGCCAGGCAGGTTCTTCATCAGCCGTCCACCGGTGACAACGCTTTCCAGCAGACCGGGTTGATTGTGACGCAACACGTAGAGTTCGGCCCACTTGCCAAAAAAGTTGTAGGTACCCCAGATGTGTTCATTCCAAGTGGGACGGTTGAAGCGGTAGATGCGGATCTGCACCGGGGAGGCGTAGATCATCTGGAACGTGTTCTTGGCCGTGCGCCACTCCAGGCGCCCTACGTCGTAGCTGCGCGTGAGATTCGCCCACTGCGGCGAACCGATCAGCCGCGTGTCGCCATAGCTGAGGACACTGCGGCCGAAACGGGCGGCAAAGCCGGTCTTCTTCTTCGGAAACAGGTCGATGTAGGCTTCGTACAGATCGGCGCCGTCGCGCATTGAGTTGGGCGCTCCGGTTCCGTAAAGCGGGGCGCGTGTGTCTTGGCCCACGACTTTAATTTCGAACGTATTCGAGGGCTTGTAGACAAAGCCGACTCGCTGCCGCTGCAGCGCGACATCGAAATCGCGTGAAGCTCCGAACCCATTGTGCACGCGGCGCTCGAAGCGAATGCGCGACTCGCCGACGAGTTGCAATTTGCCGTCGAAGAGCACATTCGGCTCCTGCGCGGCGAGGGCGTAGGGAATGAAAAACAGCGTTCGCAGCTAATGTTGCTCCAACGGTTTGACGGGATCGATGAACGGCCAGACAAACGCGCCGCAGGCGTAGACGCAGGCCATCACGGTCAGCACCTGGTTCCAGTCGTTGGCGGTGTAGAGAAGGATGTAGGGGGCCACCAGCGGCGCAACCAACCCTGCGAAGTTTCCGAACATGTTCATGGAACCGGACAGCGTGCCGGCGTGCTTGCCGCCCACATCCATGCAGGCGCCCCAGGCATTCGGCATAACAAGGTCGTTGCAGAAGCTGGCCATACCCATGACAAACATGGCGGTGACGGGCGTTGGCATCTGGGTGACGGAGAACATCATCGCAGCCGCGCCGGCAAAACCCACCGTAGCCACAAGGCGGCGCGCGCGTTTAGTGTCGTTCCATTGCTTACCCAGACGCGGAGAGAGCCAGCCGGAAAACAGAGCTCCGATGCCGCCGAAAAACAGCGGTGCGATGCCGAGGAAGCTCGCTTCTTCCTTGGAGACCTTCCAATGCTCCTGCAGGTACGTAGGCAGCCAAGTGATGTAGAAGTACCACGGGTAGGACAGCAGGAAGTATTGCAGCCACAACCCCCAAACGCTGCCGCGCGAGACCAGAATTCCCCACGGAACGTTGCCGTGGCTTTCGGCGGGCTGCGCGGAGGCTTGGATGATCGAGAGCTCGGCTTTATTCACACCGGGGTGGTCCGCCGGGTTGTCCCGATACCAGCGGTAAAAGAAGAACGCCCAGACGATGCCGATGGCTCCAAAGACCGCGAAGGCGGAGCGCCAGTCCATCAGCGCGAAAACGGCGATGACCAGCGGGCCGGTAAAGGCACCGCCCCAGCGGGCCGCGAGCCAGGTGATTCCTTGGGCGCGCACCTGCTCGGCGTGCGGCAGCCATGTGGTGTAGGACTTGGTCAGGTTCGGGAAGCAGCCGGCCTCACCGGCGCCGAAAAGGAAGCGAGCGATCCACATGGACCAGAAGTTCATCATCCAACCTGTGGCCGCGGTGAAAAAACTCCACCACACCACGATGCGCATTAGAACCTTGCGGGCACCCATCCAATCGCCCATCCAGCCGCCGGGAATTTCGAACAGCGCGTAGGCGAGCCCAAACGCGGCGAAGATCTGGCCCATATCGGTCTTGGAAAAACCGAGGTCCTTGGAGATATTCGGGGCGGCGGTGGAGATGGCGACGCGGTCGATGTAGGAGAGTACGGCGAGAGTTACGGCGAAAACGATGACGTAGTGACGTGTTGCGGTCGGCTTCAAGGCTCGACCTCCCTTGTTTCAGATTTGAGCTCCCTGTCCAGCCAGTCGAGGTACGCGGGCAGACCGTCGAGGATGGGGATAGCAATCGCTTCGGGCACTTCGTAGGTATGCAGTTGCGAAAGACGTTTGCCTAGCTTATCAAGCAAATCGCGCCGCGTCTTGATAATGAGCAGTACTTCATCGCTTTCCTCAATGGCGCCCTGCCAGCGATAGACGCTCCGCGCGCCCGGAATCAGATTCACGCATGCGGCCAAGCGCTCCTCAACCAGACCGCGGGCAAGACGATTCGCCTCGTCGATGGACGGGCATGTGGAGAGAACGATTAACTTATCCGTCATCTTGGGACTTGGATTTCGAACAAAAGCAGATTATAAACAAATAAGGGCTATCTGTTGTTTCGAAACGGCATCTCCGTGAAGTGGCGGCGGCTTGGCATGGTCGCCGGTGCGGGCTTTCTGTGTGTCTACACGGCATTCGCGCTGCAGGGGCAGCACGGAATCAGCGCGCTGCGAGCGAAGCTGGACAAAATTCAGGCGCTCCACCGGAAGCAATCGGACCTGCATTTGACGATCGAGGAAAAGCGGAAACGGGTGAAGTCGCTGCAGGAAGGGCAGGACATCGAGATGGAGATGCGCCGGTTCGGGCGCACGCTGCCCGGCGAAATCGAGTACAAGGTAACGGAGCCCGACGTGCCGTCACCGGATGAGGATCCCAAGGACCGCTTGTAGCTAGTCCACGGCTCGCTCGCGCAGCCGGCGCGCGGCTTCGTCGAACTGAGCGCGCACGTGCGCCTTCTCTTTTTCGGAACGCCAGTTGGGATCGGTCTCGGCTTGATGCGCCACGTCGTCGATCCAGCGAAGGAAGTACTCGGCGTCTTTCTTGGAACGGATGGGCTTGCCGCCTGCGATCACGTAGACCGGGCTGGTTTCGGCGTAAAGATGTGTGTCGTCGGCCAGCGGCGCGGCCTTTGACGACGTGGCGCGGAGCGTAAGCCAGCCGCTGCGGGGGATGGGGATGGTCCAGTTCCAGGCATGCCTGCGAGCCGGCGCGGCATCGACGGATTGAACCGGTTCGCCGTTCAGGAAAAGCTCGACCTTGTCGACAGGAAACGCGGACTCCACGATCGCGGCTACGCGCACCGAGGCGCCGGGCGTTACGTCGATCTGGCTGCCGGGGCGCTGCCCGTTCACCGTCAGGCTGAGCAGCGGGCCGTTGGTAACAAAGGTGCGGCCCTTGCGAATCGCCTCCACCCAGCCTTGCCAGGTGAGTTTCGGGCCCATGTAGGCGTACATACGGCCGGAGCCAAGGATCGGTGTGCGGTGCAGACCGGTGATGGAGTCCTCTCCGCCAGCGGCGGTAATGCGGTAACCGCAGTTCAGGGCCCGGTGCCAGACGCGCGCGCCATGCATGGCGTAGGTGGCGCTGGTCATGATCTCGATGTATTGGAAGGACTCCAGCGCCATGTCGTGCGCGAAACCGCGCGCCAGGCCGTAGCCGTTCTTTTCAGGCTCGGCCGGGAACGCATGCACGAAACCGCCCAGCGCGCCCTGTTTGACGGCGGCCCGATAGATGTCGGTGCTCGAGGGATAAAGGCTGTCGATGGCGGTTTCCTCGTAGCCGGTTGTGAAGGGCGCGATCAGGTGCTTGGATAAATTGATGAGGTTCAGATGGCCCCAGAAAGGCGGCCGCCACTCCTGGCCGAACGAGAGAATGCGCCCGGGGGTGGAGCGTTTCGTGTCGAAAGGCCCGTCGAAAAACTGATGGTCGAAGACGCGATTGTCCTTATTGGCGATCTTCTCGCCGACGACGTCGAGATCCTCCGCCGCAGCCATGAACAACATGTTTTCCGGCGTATTGTGGAGGTTCCCACCATAGTTCATGTGAATGTGGTCCGACCCGGAATACCAGCCGCGCGCCTTCCAATCGGTGAAACGCTCGAGCGCGACGTTCACCGCCGCCGTCTGCCCGGGCTGAATGGTGACCTTGCGCGTAACTGGAATGCGCTCCAATCCGTTCATGACGATGAGTGTCGTTTCCCCGGCGGGCAGATCTACTTTGAAAGCGCCGTTCACATGAAAGAAGTCGAAGTGCTGGGCGCGCGCGGCCACGCGCTGAAAGGCGGTGGCGGGCGCGTACGCTTTGCCATCGGAACCCGTGAGCTGAATACGCGCGGGGCCCGCGAGGGCGACGGAAAGCGTGCCTGTGGGACCCTTGGGCTTCCGGTCCCGAATCGCGATGGGCACGTCCTCGCCGGTAAACGAGCCGCGCAGGCGCAACTCCGAAACGCCCTGGCGGTTGGACACATAGACCATCTGGTCGCCGTCGGGCGACCAGCGCGGATCGAAGTGGTCCCATTCGTCGTAGGTCAATTGGTAGGGCTCACCGCCCTTAGCCGGGATGAGGTAGAGGTTCGTGTATTGGCTGCCGCGATGGGAGCTATAGAGAATCCGCGCACCGTCGGGCGACCATTGCGGCCGCGTGCGGTAGAGCGTCTCTTCCTTCAGCAACAGCGCGGCGTCAGCCATGGGATCCTGCGTCAGCGGCGCGCGCCAGATGCCGCCCGAGCCCAGCGGGATGTTTCGATTCGAAACCAGCAGAAGCTCGCGGCCATCGGGCGAAACAGACGGCTGAATGTGAAGGTCCATGGCGCCGAAGTAGAGGCGGGAGCGCGGAAAGAGGTGGTCCGTGGTGAGCTGTTGGATACGGCCGGAGGCGATGTCGGCGCGATGGAGGTGAAACCAGCCTTTGGCGGCGGTGGAGACATAGACGATGGACTTGCCATCGGGCGACCACGCGGGGTCCAGGTTGACGCTCTCGCCCTGCGTGAGCGCGCGGGATTCGCCGGTCTGTAAATCGAGCAGCATCAGGCGCACGTGCAAATACGCGTGATCGGCGGTATAGGCGATGTAGCGGCCGTCGGGGGACCAGACGGGTGAAGAGTCGTAGGTCTTGTTGGCCGTAAGCTGCTCGGCCGTGCCGCCCTCGCGAGGAATCTTCCAAATGGAACCGGCCATGGAGAAGGCGATCCACTCGCCGTCCGGCGAGAAGCACGGCCGCCACGGCGTGGAGGCGGTGGCGGGAATGTAGTAGGCCTGCATGTAATTGCCGCCGGTCTTGGCGGAGGCATACACGCGGGCCGCTTCATCGGAGACCGGCGCTCCGTACTCGGCCTTTCGCTGCGCCAGTGCGAGGCCAGCGGCGAGAAGCAGGAGCAGAGCGCGATGTGTCATCCGGTAAGTAGTCTCCACGAAGAATCATATAACCGGCGGGCAGCCTCTTCGGCACGGGCCTCCACCGCCAGGCGCAGCAGCGGTTCGGTATTCGACGCGCGGACATGCAGCCACTTGTCCGGCCAAAGCAGCTTCAGCCCGTCGGTCTTGTCCGTTCCCGCATCCGGGTGTGCCGCTTCAAGCGCCTGCATCAGGCCGCTCAGCCGGCCGTGTTGAAACGGCACTTTGCCCGCCAGGCGGGTGTAGCGCGGCAGCGACCCGACGATCTCCGAAACCGGTTTGCCGGTCTCCGCCATCAGGTCCAGCAGAAACGCCATGGCGATATAGGAATCGCGGCAGAGTTGGACGGCCGGGAAGATGACTCCGCCGGCGGAGCCCTCTCCGCCGATCGACGCGTTTACGGCGTTCATCATGTCAACAACATTGGCCTCGCCAACCGGCGTGCGATGGACCTTGCGATTAAACGTGCGGGCGATATCGTCGATGACGGAGGAGGTGGTAAGGTTGACGACGACGTCGCCGGGAACGTTGGCCAAGGCGCGCAGCACGGCCAGCGCCAGAACGTCGTCGTTGTCGAGAACGCGGCCCGTCTCGTCGGCGATCGCCAGGCGGTCGGCGTCGGGATCCTGTGCGAAGCCGGCATCGGCGCCGGTCCTGCGGACCAGTTCGGAGAGCTCGCCAAGTGTTTCTGGCCGCGGTTCGGCCACGCGCGGAAAGACCTTCGTGGGGTCGATGGAAATGGCTTCCAGGCGGCAGCCGAGGGCTTCGGTAAGGAAATCGGGCGACATCACGGACCCGGCGCCATTCACGGCGTCCAGCGCGACCTTAAAGCGCCGGCGCTTGATGCGGCCGGCATCGACATGCTTCAGAACGCGCGCGATATGAACCGCCTTCGCGCTGCCCTGGTCCTGGCGCACGGCGCCGGTTTCGGCATTGGATGCCTGGGCGAAATCCCGCTGGTTATAGAGGTCCAGCAGTTCGTTACGCTCGTAGTGATTGAAGAACTGGCCGGCGGCGTTGAATAGCTTCAGAGCGTTGTACTCAGGGGGGTTGTGCGAAGCGGTCAGCCCGATGCCGCCGCGCGCCCCGGTGTGCTGCACGTAGATCTGCATGGTGGGCGTGGGAAGCACGCCCACGTCGATGACATCGCAACCGGCGGCCAGCAGACCGCAGTGCACGGCGTGCTGCAGCATGGGACCGGACGTCCGTGTGTCCCGCCCTACGACAACGCGCCCTCGCCCCACGTAGGTGCCGAACGCCTGGGCGAAGTTGAGCGTGAGAGACGGTGTGAGGAACTCGCCCACAACCCCGCGCACGCCGGAAACTCCGATCTTGAGAAGGTGTTCGCGGGGCACTACGTGTAGCTCCTGACTTTGTCCATCAACGCCTCGAACAGCGCCGTGGGCGGTTCGCCGCGCTGCTCGCAGATCACGCGGATA
>Ga0194119_10000626_pt1 | contig 66990 bp, 53 predicted proteins | sample TA2MahC100mmetaG_FD_148620 | JGI IMG/M metagenome (GOLD analysis project Ga0194119, IMG submission 148620) | Freshwater microbial communities from Lake Tanganyika, Tanzania - TA2015018 Mahale Deep Cast 100m | ecosystem: Environmental > Aquatic > Freshwater > Lake | place: Tanzania: Lake... | reverse complement strand
CCGTGCTCCTGTCTGGCGAATGACTCAGGAATCGATCCGGTGCAACAGAGTAGCCCTCGCAGGTGCGGAAATAAATCGCTGGCGATCAATGGTCAGGACAGGCCCATTCTTCACATCAGGCCCCCCGACAAATTACGCAGACCCAACCATTCGCTCCCCCTGCAGCCACGCCAATAAGTCGTTGACGAATTGATCGGAATGAGGTTCAAACTTTAATGTGTGCTGGGCATCGGGGTATTCTTGCAACGTGAGTTCGCGTGTCCTGAGTTGGTGCGCCCGCCCCTTCGTTGCGGCGTTGTCGATGATGCGCTCCCGCCCCGCGAGCATGAGTAACGTTGGGCAATGAATGAACGGAGCGGACGCCCGCGATTCGTGTGTCAAATCCTGATGGGCCAGGAGGAGGCCTGAAGTCGCGTCTCGCAGGGGCAGGGGATCGCGGCGGATGTTGTGTTTTCTGGCCAGCCACAATCGTGCTCGCTGCAGCGTGTTGGGCTGGACTCGCGAGCAAAACCCCCGCATCGACCGACTCCGGCCGTCGCGCGGCGGTAATCGCAGTCAGCTTCCCGCCCCAACGGACAGCGAGTAACACGACGGGGATTTGTGGTCTGACTTGGTCTCGTTGCCGATGAACTTCGCCAACACCTGCCGGACATCGTTGATAAGCCGGTCGCCATGCGGAGTGTCGCCGCGACACGCAGCATTCTGGCCGACCCCGCGCTCGATGCACCTAACGAGGCCGACGAGTCGCACGAATTGACCTACGCCGACATCGACTCCTTCCTGTTCCTGGCAAGCTTCTGATCATTCCTGATGCGGATCGGCACGAGGAACCTGCGCGGAAGTTGTAAGATCAACACGAGTTTTGCCTGCAGCGACCTGCCAGTTGCCCTTCAACAGGCCGTCAATCGACTCGCCCCTCCGATCCCTTCACTTCAGCAGAGACTCTGTTAATTTGAGGCTCGTTGGGGAAATCAAATTTCCTATCAGCATCAGCCGATGCTCCTCATTGCCGATCGCAACGCCGTGGAAGTGCTCAAGGCCGTTGCTCCCGATCTCGAAATAGGTGGCACTAGGGGACTTGTTCCACGAAACGAACCATCTTCCCCGGGTTACAGCATCGAAATGAGACGATATGACCCTAAACGAGAACGGCGAGCAATCGCTGAAACAGCGTTTGGTGACCGATCAACCCGTTTTATTCGGATTGCTTCATGAGCCTGAGATCGTGGGTTCGAGTCCCGTTCTCGCTATTTTCAACAAGCGCAAATTTGAGCGATCTAATCGGTCTCGTCCTTGTTGACGACGCCCAGCTTTTTGCTCAGCGTCAACCGGTTGCCTTTGTCGTTGTAGCCAACGCCGGTCATGAATGAGCGTATGAGCATAATGCCGCGCCCGCCCGGTTTTTCAAGGTTGTTATCCTCGGTCGGGTCTGGCACTTCTTCGATCTTGAAGCCGTCTCCTTGGTCTTCAATCACCACTATGACTTCGTCTTCGGTCAATTCGCAGGCGATGTAGACTTTCTTGTCCGGGTCCATGCGGTTGCCGTGCTTGATGGCGTTGACGAGGGCCTCTTCGAGCGAGAGTCGTACGCCAAAACAATCGCGCATTGGCCAAGCGTTTTGTTCCATCAGCCCGATGATGCGTTCCTGAACGTCACGAGCCTCCGCCGTATCGTTGGGAATCCAGACATCGAACTGTGCGAGTTGGGTCATGTCATCCCAAGTTCAGGCGACCGTGAATACGGAAAACCCACGGATTAACTCGCCGTGACCACATCTCGACGTCCATAGAAACGTCGCTGATGGATAGCAGAGGTTTCATCCCGGAGCAGGCCAAAGAAGACCTTAAAGTCCCTGCAATGCGGCTTCCAAATTGTCCTTCATATCGAACAACTTGTTCAGCTTGGTGATCGCGAAGACTTCATAGATATCCGGCCGGATGGCGCACAACCTCAATTTACCCTTTGCGGTTTTCATTTTCTTGTCCATCGTGATGAGTTTGCCGAGAGCCGCACTAGAGAGATATTCGACGTTGGAGAAATCCAAGACGATTTTTTGCCGACCGTCTTCTTCGATCAATGCGAACAACTGGTTTCCGATGATTTGGATGTTGCCCTCATCCAGAATCTTCTTGTCGATAAATTTCGCGACCGTGACGTCTCCCACTTCCTCGAGCTCCAGCCGTCGGGTTCCGGTACTCATGTTTTGATTCCAATTTTCCTGTCCAAGGGATGTGACCGCCTCCTCGCAAAAACTGACTAAAAGATGATGGGCTTTGCCGGGAACAGTGTCAAGGATGCCGCTCGTGAGGTGGTCCGGTGGCCTCGTCAGCGCTCGAGGAACCGCAGCTCACGGACGAAACGACATACCAACCGAGCACCAACGCGTTTCGTTTTCGGAACAGCTTGAATGTGGTGAATCAGCAACATCGTCGCCGTCTGTGTTGCCAGGAAGCCTCATTTCCAAGGCAAAGTCACGCCGATCCTGCCTTGAGGACCCACACTGCCGCTGACGTCTCGCGCTGTTCCCTTGCGGGGAACGACTAAAGTCAAGCGGTGGGGTCAAGGGTGAGTTCTGTCTGCATCAAAAACCGTGCAGTATCCGTTCGTCACAGACGCAAAGTTTGGATCACGATTTCTTGCGGTGCCTTGGCGAAGTTCGGCCTATCAGCGTCCGGACGTCATGTCTGTGAATCCCGTGATTGAACTTACAAGCTGGACTCAGGCCCTTCGCGATGATCGAGGCTAACTGTTCATATTGCCGATCCTCAAACCACTCCCAGACCATGACGTTGGCTTGGGTGCGTTCGCGGAATTGAAGCGTCGAGCTGTTTATGCCCAGAGCGGGAGCTTTCGCAGCAAGCGATTCCGACATTGTGGTCAGTTATCAATCGTGATTACGGCGTGAGTGCTTGCATCGAGACGGCTCACGGTTTTTCTGAATGATGCGACGTCTGATCGTTTGCGGGCAACTCGCTCAAAAAACCGGTTCACTTGGTCCGGCGGCGTTTCAGGGCCAGATCGCGGCATCCTCTCCATCCAGCCGTAGCGTAAGGCACTTCGCGCTGCCGCCGGCTTTGATGAACTCTCCCAGTTCGGTTGCGTGTGGCGTGTAGCCGTGATTGCTCAAGTTCCGTTCCAATTCGGGGCAGCCGGTGTTGAGCGCCACGTGATTGCCGACAACCACCGCGTTGCACGCGAATCGTTGAGCCTCTTCAGGTCGCACTTCGATCAGCCTCGGAACGTGTTGCCGCAGCGCAGCCTGTCCATATTCGTCGAATGCCGGCGGGAAATAGATTGCCTCGGTTGGGCTGAGCGGGCAGAAGCAGGTGTCGAGGTGATAGTAGTAGTCGCTGACCAGTTGCAGCGGGATGACTCGGCAGCCGAGTTCCTTCGCCAGCCAATGCTCGCCGCCGACATCGCTGCGAATGAGGTATCCGGCGAAGAGTGTGTCGCCGCAAAAAAGCGCGTCCCCCGCACCCTCAAAGTCCCAGCCGAGCGGCAGCTCGCGAGTCTCGAATCCCGCCGCTTGAAACCAGGCGGCATCGACGGTCGTCTCCGGCTGCCGTGCCGAGTGCCGAAATCGTGCCAGGTACGCGCGGTCACGCCACATCAATGCAGCGTTGGCGGTGAAGACGAGATCGGGCAGACCCTTCACGGGCTCCATCAAGCGGATGTCTGCTCCGACGGAGGCCAGCACATCTCGGAGTTGTTGCCACTGCAACTCGGCCAGCGAACGATCGCATTGGCGGCTGCGGTTCATCCAGGGATTGATTTCGTACTCGATCCCGTAATGGTCCGGAGGACACATCAGGATCGTTGGTCGGTCGAATTGTGGCATGACGGCCTCCGTGCGCGAGCGGCGAAACTATCGGCCGACGTTCGCAAGCTGTCGAGACCATTGTGACTGTCGGCGTGATTGCTTCGTGGATGCGTGCGGGCTAACGTGCCGCGCGAATTCGAATCACGGGAATTGGAGATCAAGACATGTCCGACGTCGTCATTAAGACTCGCGAGAACGGCCCGCTGCTGGTCACCGGCCCGATCACGCTGTGCGATCATCTGGGGAACAAGTACGACTTGACTGGCAAAGAGAACGTCGCGTTGTGTCGTTGTGGTGAGACGCAGAAGCGTCCGTTCTGCGACGGCTCACACAAGACCTGCGGCTTTCAGGCGGCGGAGACAGTCCCGCCATCGGCCTGAATACCATTCATGGAATTCCCGAAGGAATGACCTCATGCGTTATTTGCTCGCTTCGATCGGCCTGTTGATCGGATTTACGTCGCACTCAAACGCACAGCCACCCGCCGATGCCGACGCCTCGGCGATTCGTTCCGGCTTGGCAGATTTGCAGAAGGTTGTCGGTGATCTGAAGCAAAAGAAGCTCGACCAGCGGCATGTGGCCGACGTCGAAATCTACGCGAAGTCTGTCGAATGGGCTTTGCGACACGGAGAGTTTTACTTGCCACCCGCTCCGAAGGACGGATCGAAACCCAAGGTCGAGCCGAAGTCGAAGTATCCGCAATATGCCTTGAACGCCATCAAGACGGGACTGAAGCGGGCCGAGGAACTCGTGGCCGGCAAGCCGAGTTGGCCGGCACAAACTGGCAAGAGTATTCGAGGCTATGTCTCACGCGTCGATGGCTCGGTGCAGCCGTACGCCGTCACCTTGCCGGATGGGGCGGGAGCGAGAACCCCGAAACGCTGGCCGTTGTACGTTGTGCTGCACGGGCGCGGGGGTGATCGAAATGAAATTCGATTTCTGGAGGATCATCACGACAAGCCGTGGCCGAAGGACGGGCCGCTCAGCGCGGCGGACTTCGTGCAGCTTGATGTCTTTGGCCGGATCGACAACGCCTATCGCTGGGCCGGCGAGACGGACGTCTTCGAGGCGATTAGCGATGTGCAACGGCGCTACCGGATCGACGACCGCCGCATTGTGCTGTGGGGCTTCTCGATGGGAGGAGCCGGGAGCTGGCACTTGGGAGTGCATCATCCCGATCAGTGGTGCTCCGTCGGTCCGGGAGCCGGCTTTGTTGATTACCTCAACTACCAGAATCCCAAAACGCCGCTCCCAAAGCACCAGCGTGACGCGCTGCATGTCTACGACGCCCTCGACTGCGCGCTGAATGCCTTCAATGTGCCGATCTGCACCTATGGCGGGGAACTCGACAAGCAACTGGCCGCCAGCCAGTTGATGGTTGATGCCGCCAAGGAGCGGGATGTCGCCATCAAGTTTCTGATTGGGCCAGGGGTCGAGCACAAATTTCACCCCGACTCTTTCAAAGACTTCATGGCGTTCCACCGAGCGAACGTTGAACGTGGTCGGTTGACCTCGCCGCAGCGGAAAGAAATCCGCTTCGTCACCTACACGCTGAAGTACCACACCTGCGACTGGCTGACGATTGAGGAACTGGGCAACCATCTCGAGGCTGCGACGGTCCATGCGACGGTCGCGAACGACGGCGTGTTGCACATCAAGACGGAGAACGTCGCCGCGTTGCAGATCGCTCGAGACGTTGCTGAAAAAATCGAGATCGACGGCGACCCCCATCCATTGTCCAGTGCTGGCGGCGGACTGCTTCCCGGAGTCTTCTACGTTTGGAATGGGAAGCATTGGGAGTTACTCGACTACGAACGGTCGCGAGCCTTCTCTGGAAATCCGCAGCTCCACAAACGCCACAACCTGCAGGGCCCGATCGACGATGCCTTCATGGAACCGTTTCTCTGTGTTCTGCCGACCGGCAAGCCGTGGCACGAGGGGCACGCGGCATGGGCTAAGTGGACCTACGACCGATTCGCCCGCGAGTTTGACAAGTGGATGCGCGGTCGAGTCCCGACGATCAACGACAACGACCTGACCGATGAGCAGATTGCGGACAAGAATCTGGTCCTCTTCGGTGATCCATCGTCGAATGCGGTCCTGGCCAAGGTCGTCGGGGAGATGCCGATTACATGGACCAAGGAATCGTTGGAGGTCGCCGGCAAGAAGTACGATCCCAAGACACAAGCGGTCTCGCTGATTTTCCCGAACCCGCTGAATCGGACTCGGTACGTGGTCATCAACTCCGGCCACACGCTGCACGACGCCGAATTCATTGGCACGAATGCGCTGCTCTTCCCGCGTCTGGGGGACATCGCCGTGCAGACCTTCGAACCCGCCAAGACCGGCTTCAACGAGAAGACCGAATGGGCGACGTCGTTCGATTCGAAGTGGAAGCTGCCGAAGTAGCGGGCGTAGCCGCCTCAGTCCACAAGTCGGAGTGATCCGCGTTTCGCTCTCAATTGAGGCGTTATGTTCTGGTTTCACCGCGCGGAGCGGTGGTGGCTGCGTTGGCACGATTCAAATCGTGTTGACCCGTTTAGCCGAGTTTTTGTAGGTTCCTTCCCCTCCCTCAGGATCCCTCACCGATCCAATCTTACTCCGGGCGATCACTCGTCAGCGAATTTCCCGTTTCGTGACGGAGCACGTTCAGCATGTGCGGCATCATTGGTTATGTCGGCTTTCGTCCTGCTTCGGAGATTCTGTTGGAAGGTCTGCGACGGCTCGAATATCGCGGCTACGACAGCGCGGGGATCGCGGTGGTCGACGCCGGCGAGATTGCGATTCGCAAAAAAGCGGGCCGTGTGCAGGAACTGGCTCGATTGATGGAGAAGCATCCGGTCAGCGGATCGCTCGGTATCGGACACACACGCTGGGCGACACATGGGCAACCCAACGATGTCAACTCGCACCCGCATGTCGGTGGTAACGGCGAGGTGGTCGTTGTTCACAATGGAGTCGTCGAAAACTATGCGACGCTCAAATCGCAACTGCAAACGCTGGGATACATCTTCCGCAGCAGCACTGATACCGAGGTGGCCGCGCAGTTGATCGCTCACGAATTCGGCGAGCTGATCAAACTGGGAGGAGATCCCGAATCCGCGAATACCGCGGTGCAAGCGGTTGAAGCGGCGATCAGACAATTCAAGGGAACGTATGGTCTCGCGGTTTTGTTTCGAGACATCCCGGACTTTTTAATCGCGGCGCGGTTGGGCAGTCCGCTGGTGATCGGCATGGGACAGGGGGAGTACTTCCTCGCCAGCGACGCGGGACCGCTCGCCGGACACACCCAAGAGGTCGTGTACCTGGCGGATCACGAGTTGGCCGTGCTCACCTCGCAGGGGATGCAACTGCATCACCGCGATTCCGGTCAGCAAGCTTTGAATGTGCAAGTGCTGGAACAGTCGGCCGCAGAATCCGAGCTCAACGGCTTCAAGCACTACATGCTCAAGGAGATCTTTGAGCAGCCGGAGACGATTGAGAATGCGATGCGCGGTCGTCTGGATGAAGACGAAGCGACCGCGAAGTTCGGCGGATTGAATCTGACTCCGCAGCAACTGCGACGCATCGACCGAGTCGTTCTGACCGGATGCGGCACGAGCTGGCACGCGGGACTTGTGGGTGAATACTTGATCGAAGAGTTCGCTCGCATGCCCACCGAAGTTGAGTACGCCAGCGAACTGCGATACCGCAATCCACCTCTCTCGACCAGCACGATGGTCTTCGCGATCACGCAAAGTGGCGAGACCGCCGACACACTCGCGGCTATGCGCGAGTGCAAACGAAAGGGACATCCGACACTGGCGATCTGCAATGTCGTCGGTTCAACGATCGCTCGCGAAGCAGACGGTGGGATCTTCTTGCACGCCGGTCCGGAAGTCGGCGTCGCATCGACGAAGGCGTTCACGTCGCAAGTCACCGTGCTGACTTTGCTGGCGTTGTATCTTGGCCGATTGCGAAACATGTCGTATCCCGCCGGGCAGCGAATCATCTCGCACCTGCAAGCGATGCCCGAAGTCATTCGCAAGACGCTGGAATGCTACGACCAGATCAAGGACATCGCACAGAAGTACTGTGACTACGACAATTTTTTGTACCTGGGACGGCTCTACAACTTCCCGGTCGCGCTGGAAGGGGCGTTGAAGCTCAAAGAGATCAGCTACATCCACGCCGAAGGCTATCCCGCCGCCGAGATGAAGCACGGTCCAATCGCTCTGGTTGATGAGTGGACGCCGAGCCTGTTCATCGCTCCGCGTGGGCACATCTATCCGAAGGTGATGAGCAACCTGGAGGAGATCAAAGCGCGACGCGGCCCGATCATCGCTCTGGCAGGTGAGGGGGACGCGAAGATCGATCAACTGGCCGACGACGTGATTTTTCTCCCGTTCGTCGAGGAGTATTTGCAGCCGTTAGTTTGCTCGATCCCGCTGCAACTACTGGCGTACGAGATCGCTGTGCTTCGCGGCTGCAACGTCGACCGGCCCCGGAATCTGGCCAAGAGCGTCACTGTCGAGTGATCGGGTGGTCGGTGCGGCCTCCGGGAGACAGCGCCGTCGAATCGATTTTGTCGGCACAAGTCGTCTACAACGTCGCAGTTCTGGTCGTTCCCCGCTTGTTTTTCTCGGTCGTTGCGGCGGATGATGCCGAGACTGCGCAACTAGAACTTCACACGATCTTGCGTCTCCTCTGGACGGAATTGCCATGCCTGATTTTCTCGCCCTGGATTGGGAACACGGACAAGTTTGCGGCCTGGATGCGGAGGTCTCCCCTTCAGGAGTGCGTGTTCGCAAAGCGTTCACGCTCAAATGGCCCGAGGGAAAGTCCCCCTGGGAAGACGCTCCGGCAGCCGGCGGTTGGTTGAACGAGCAATTCAAATCGTTGGGGGTGACCGCCAAGAACGTGCTGGTCACCGTGCCCCGCGAAGATGCGGTTGTGCGAGTTCTCGAAGTCTCGAATGTGGCCGATGCCGAGTTGCCCAACGTCGTCCGTTTTCAAGCGGCAGCGAAATCGACTCGACCACTCGACAGCATGCTGTTGGACTTCTTGCCGTTGCCCCGTCGCGAAGGAATTACCGGCCGTGAAGTGCTGGTGGCGACGATTGGCCGCGAAGTGCTCGACCCGCTGAAGTTGGTTCTGTTGCGCACCGGCTGCGAATTGGCAGCGGTCAGTCTGACCGCTACTGCGGTGGCCGAGTTGATTGCTCGCCTGGAGCGGAGCGATCCACCGCCACGGCATTCCATCGAGTTGGCAATCATCTCACATGAGAAATTAGTCGAGATCACGCTGTTGCGTGACCGAGCCTTGTTACTGACACACGAAGCCAGATTGCCAGACGATGCCACGACGCCGGAGCGAGAACAACAAGCGATCGTCGCCGAAGTGAACCGCAGTCTGGTTGCGCTCAAGCGGCAACATCCGGAACTGGAGCTGTCTCGGACGTGGTTGTGGGGCGATCCCAACCGCTTGCATGGTTTGGCTGGCGTGATTCGCAAACGATTTGCTGTCGACGTGAATGTGGAAGACCCGCTCGCCCTGCCAGGGCTGACGTTCGATGGGGAAGGTTCCGTGGCCTCGCATGCGCTATTCACTGGGCCCGTCGGGTTGTTGTTCGGACAGACTGTCCGACGCTCGGAGTCGCTCGACTTTCTGCACCCGCGTCAGCCAGTGGTGCCTCGCGACTTGAAGCGGTTGTACGGGACCGCCAGCAGCGCTGCGGCAGTGCTGCTGCTTCTCGGAGCGTTCGGCTGGAGGTGGAGCGCAGTGCGCTTGATGGAGAATCAAACGGCACAGCACAGAATCGATGCGGAATCCGTCAAAAAGGAAATTGATGGCGCGGCGACGATGGTTAAAAACTTCAACACGATCGGCAAATGGACCGATCAGAGAGTGGCGTGGCTGGATCGGCTCTATGAGTTGTCTGAAGCCATGGAAGGGACTGATCGACGGTATCTCACGAAGCTAAGCGGCCAACCGGGAGCCGCCGGAATCGTTGGGGCGGTGCGTGGCGACGGCTTCGCGAAAGATCGTGACGACGTCGACGAACTCTCGGCCAAATTGGCGAGTCACGAAGGGGCCACGGTCACCCCGCACCAAGTGTCTCGCCCCGGTACGGATGGCGATTACCCGTGGAAGTTTGATTTGGATGTCTCTTGGAAGCCGGTGAAGAGCAAGGGGTCAGGGGTTGGAAATCAGCAGGGGTTGAGGGACAAAGCCCCGAAAACTCCGAGCAAAAAATGACGTCTTTTCCCAAATCAAGTTTCTGTTTCGCGAACCCCCAATACCCAACTCCGATGCTTTCGAAAAGGTGATCCGATGCAAATGCGTGAAAAAGTCTTGGCGGGTGGCTTGGTGTCGGCGGTCGCGTTTTATTTCCTCCCCGTGGTTTGGGATTGGTTCGTCGCACCGGTGGACGACGCTGAGCGAACGCTGGCCGTCGCGGAGAAGATCCACGATGACCGCGATTACGAACGTCTGAGAGTCCTCACCAAGCAGAGGCTGCTCAAGGAATGGAAGGGCCGCAGTCTGTCACCCAAGCCGCAGGACGCGGCACGCAACTATCTGCAGTGGCTGACCGCGCTGGCGGAAGATGTGGGCGAGTTCTCGAACGTGCAAGTGACTCCCGATCCGGTTGCGGCGGCGGCAAATCAGCCGTTCGTGACGGTGCGATTTAAATTGAAGGCCGACGCGACAATGGCTCAAGTGCGGCAGTTCTTGTTTCGCTTTTTTCAGACAGACTTGCTGCACAGCATCACTCAATTGGAACTTGTCAGCCCCGCTGCGACGGGCAATCCCAAATTGACGGTCAATATGTCGTTCGAGGCGTTGTCGCTGAAGGACGCTCCGCCGCGCGGACAGACACTGTTCGCTCGCACCGAAGTGGCCGACGACTGGCAAGACCCGACGCAACCGCTGACGGTTCGCCATTCGGAAGGATTTCCGACCAGGGGACCGTTCCAGGTGCGAGTCGGCAAGCACTATTTTGATGTGACCGAAGTCGCTGGCAACAGTTGGACGGTTAAGCCGCAAGTGACCGCGACGCAGAGCACCAGCGCTCGCACGGTCTCGTTGCTGGCCGAAGACCCGGTCGAGTTAGCCCCCGTGCATCCGGATTTCTTGAGTCGCACGATTTCAGACTTCGACCCGCTGCTGAAACGCAATCCGTTTGTGAAACCGGTGCCCTACGCTCCGAAGCTGGAGATCGCCGGGTCTAAGTCGTTTCCGCGTGGCGGGTCGCTCGAATTGACCTGTCGGGCGCTGGGGTTCGACCTGTCGCTGGGAGAACCGATCTTCACGCTGGAAGGTGACGCGCCAAGTGGAATGTCACTTAATGGGCGTTCTGGCAAGCTGACCTGGAAGCCGAACGATGAGCAGGCGCTCGGCGATTTCAAACTCAATGTGATCGTCAAGGCGGCGGGCTTGAAAGAACAGCTCAAGCAGGAGTTGGTGGTGTCGCTCAAGCAGTCCAACAAGCCACCCAAATTCGAGTCGGTCAGTGAACGACACGCGGTGCTTGGCAAAGAGTTCTCGATGCCTGTCAAGGCGACCGACGAGGATCCAGACACGAAGCTGTCGTACTCACTGGCTGCCGGTGCCCCGGAAGGGGCCACGATCAACGCCGAGACCGGAGAGTTCAAATGGACGCCGCCCGCCACAATAGTCCCTGGCCCGGTCAAACTCACCGTGCAAGTGGTTGACAATGGCAACCCGCCCAACACGGTCAAGCAAGAAGTCACGATCACCGTCGGCGACGACCTTGCTCAGTTCACCGAACTGACAGGCATCTTCGACAAGAATGGCAAGCGAGAATTTTGGCTCTCCGACAAGTCCACGAATCGCTTGATCGTGTTGAAGGAGGGGGAAAAACTTAGCTATGCCAACATCGCAGCCACGGTCGTTCGGATCGACAAAAAATCGGTCCTCTTCAAGCGGGACGACGCTCTTTGGCGGCTGGATTTGGGTGACACACTAAAGAAGCTGCGCAAGCTCGAGCCAGCGGCCGCTCCTGAGCTTCCCAAGAAGCAGAGTTGAGACACCAGCACCTCGCGCCAGCGAGTGGTTTTCTCGATCAGCGACTCGGTGGCGCGTTGTGGTGCATTTCTCGCATGGCAGGACGGGTAGTCTGCGAGGATTGCTCAAATAGCTGCCGATATTTTCGATCAGGTTTAGTTCATCGGTTGGCGAGTCTTTGTCGATAACACAGAGATGACGGGCTGTGTCGATCCCGGCGAGCGCGGAGCGTGCCGCCAGAGACCGTCACCTTGCAAGCAATTCGCCAGCAAGACCAGCCAGGGTAAGGAGGCCGCCTTGAATCCGTATCAATTACGATCCCTCGGAGTGGGACTGACCGCCACGGCATGCCTGTTTGGCTTGTGGCACGCGGAGCGACTCTCCGCGGAGGTCAAGCTCTTCAACAAGAAGGCGGCGAAGCCGGTGGGGGCAACCGCCTCAAACATGGCTCTGGAACAAGCACTGCAATCATCGGATTTGGAGAACGCAAAGCCATCTGAGCGAGTGGTCGCCGTTCCCGCCGACAAGACGATCAAGATGAATTACTTCAGTCGGTCCTGGGGGGACGTGCTGAACGACATCGCCAAACAAAGCGGTCGGCAATTGATCATCGATAAAGTCCCGACGGGCAGATACTCACGCAACGATTGGAGCCGCTATTCGTTGACTGAAGCGGTCCGAGTTCTCAACCGTGAACTGGAACCGAATGGGTTTCGTCTGCTTGAACGCGGACAATATCTCGATCTGGTCTGCTTGCGTGACGCGCGCAGTGAGTACTCACGGCCGGTCTTCGGGAATGCGGAATTCGCGGGACAAGACGCGACGGCGAACTCCGGCATGGAAGACCGCCCGCTCCCCGCGAAGTCCAAGGCAACCGGCGCGACAAGAGATCTCGCGCGAAGGTCGGACAGCGTCAGGCCAACGACTTCATCTAGTAATCGTCGGCGACGCGATGGGATGATCCAGCAGGTCGACTTTGAGAATGCGGCTGATAACGACGACGAGGAAGTCCTGGAACTTCCCGAAGTCACTCGTCGTTGGGTCGAAGTTTCGTTGAAGTGTCAGACCGCGCGGAATGTGTCGAGATCGTTGCTTGAGGCGTTCGAGCAGGATGCCGAGTTGATCGACCAAGGACCGAATGGTCTGCCGGGGTTTGTCGTTTGGAAAGACCTCCTCGTGACATCGCGTGGATCGGCACAGGCTCAAGAAGCGACTCCGAAACGGATCGTGCGGTTCGCCGTCGGTGTTGACACGAAGGCGGAGCGTTTGGTGATTGACGGTCCCCAGGCGGAAGTCTCCGCGATCAAGGCCTTGATTTCTAAACTCGACGTTGTCTCCAACGCTGGTAATCGCACCACTCGATTAATCTCGACGAAGCGCGATGCGAAGCAAGTCGCCCAAACGCTGAACTCGGCGGTCAAGCAATTGGTTCAAGCCCGTGCGGCGGAAACACCGGGCGATACCGAGCTCGCGCAGGCAGAGACTCCGGCGAAGCCCAAGGCAAAAAAGAAGGCCAAGAAGCCGCTCGAATCCAAGCCGACGAATCCCGCCGATCCCAGGTCGCCGGCTGAAGGTGGCGAAATGGAAGCGGCGGAAGATCAGTCCAAAACACCGTCGATCAGCGGTCCGCTCAAAGGAGACGTCAGCATCGAAGAACTGGGCGATGTGCTGATCATCAAAGGCAACGAGCAAGACGTCCAAATGGTCGAGAAGCTGATTGCTGAGATCGGAAGAATGCTGGCCGGTTCGGTCCCCGACGTGAATTTGCGGGAACTCAAGCACGTCGACAGCGAATCGCTGGCCGAGCTGTTGACGACGGTCTATGAGCGGCTCAATCGGTCCCGCGGTCGTTCCTCCACCGATCAGACGCAGCAGATCGTGGTCATCGCGATCGGCAAGCCCAACGCGGTGATGGTGCTGGCCGCTGAACGCGACATGCCCACGGTCGACAAACTGATCGATGACCTCGACCAGCCGATCGATCCTACCAAGGAATTCGAGGTCTTCCGCCTGAGGTACGCGATCGCCAGCCAGATGCTGACCGCGATCGAGAACTTCTTCACCGGCAGCAGCACCAGTGGGGGCGGCGGACAAAACCAGATTGGCGGGCAGACGACCAGTTCGCGTACGACGGCTGGCGGTTTGCGAGGTCGTGTGCGAGCAATCTCTGATTCGCGTACCAACTCGGTGATCGTCCAGGCTCGGCCGCGCGATCTGGAGGAGGTTCGGCGGCTGATCGAAGAGCTGGATCAAGTTGGCTCGCAAGCCGTCAACCAAATCAAGTTGATCCCGCTGAAGAATGCCGTGGCGGACGAGATGGCCGAATTGCTGAACCTCGCGATTCAAAGCGTCATCAGCCCGCCGCAACAGGTTCGGACACAGCAAGGTGGTGCCGGCGGATTCGGCGGCGGAGGCGGATTTGGCGGCGGAGGTGCTCAAGGTCAAGTCGATCAGAAGCTGCGCGACGCGAAGAGCGCCGTGTTGCAACTGCTCGACACGGAAGACGGCGAGCAAATGTTAGAGTCGGGCATCCTGTCCGACATTCGCATCAATGCGGACATGCGGACCAACAGCTTGGTTGTCACCGCTCCGGTGGAAAGCCTCACGTTGATCGAAGCCCTTGTGAAGCGATTTGATCAGCCGGCCTCGCTGGTCGCTGAAATTAAGCACTTCACGCTGAAGAACGCTGACGCACAGTCGGTGACCACGTTACTGAATCAGCTCTTCAATAATCAGCAGCAGGGGCAAGGTGGGCGACAAGGTGGTGGCCTGAATCAACAGAACCAGCAGCTGGGAATTCAACTTGCCGGGGCCGAGGATGCCAGCAGTCAATTGATTCCGTTACGGCTTTCGACCGATGTGCGGACCAACAGCATCATCGCGGTCGGCGGCGGCGAGGCGCTCAATGTGGTCGAAGCGATCATTTTGCGGCTTGATCAAGACGATGTGCGCCAGCGCAAGATGACGGTCTATCGATTGAAGAACAGCCCAGCGGCAAACGTCGCACAGTCGATCACGGTATTTCTGCAAAGCCAGAGCGATCTGGCCACGCAGGCCAATCAGGGTTTGGTCGGCAACTTCGAGCAGTTCGAGCGGGAAGTCATCGTCGTCGCCGAAGCCAACTCGAACAGCCTGCTGATCAGCGCAACGCCGCGCTACTACGACTCGATCCTGGAAGTTGTCGAGAAGATCGACATGGACCAGCAGCAGGTCGTGATTCAAGCCCTCTTGGTAGAAGTCGAATTGACGAACAACGACGAGTTCGGCGTCGAGTTGGGTCTGCAGGATTCGTTGCTATTCGATCGCAGCGGTACAGCGACGGTCGGCAATGTCGCCAACACGCTGGTTCCGGGCTACCTCTTCAACAATCAGCCGTCGGGAAACACGACGAGCGGTCTCGCGAACTCGGATCGAGTTGGCGGTCAGGGACTCAGCAATTTCTCGCTCGGTCGGACCAACAGCGAATTGGGCTTTGGCGGTTTGGTTCTGTCGGCCGGCTCCGAATCCGTCAGCGTTCTGCTCCGAGCACTCTCGGCGAATCGCAAGGTTGAGATTCTCAGCCGTCCGCAAATTCGAACGCTCGACAATCAGTTGGGCCGGATCAACGTCGGGCGGAACGTACCGGTCGTCAACGGCTTCACCAGCAATGGCGCTTTGGGCCAAATCGTCCCAACGGTGATCCGTGATGACTCGGGAATTATTTTGGAAGTCACACCGCGGATCACTCCGGATGGGCGCATCGTCATGCAGATCGGAGCCGAACGCAGCGACTACGACTTGGAAAACGGAGTCGTCTTAGCAACCGGTGGTGTTGGCGGAGATATTCAAGCTCCGGTCAAGAACATCAGCCGCGCGGTCTCGACGATTGCGGTGGCCGACGAACAGACCATCGTGCTCGGCGGCTTGATTCAAAAGACCGAGACCACGCTCGAACGCAAAGTTCCGTGGCTGGGAGACGTGCCGGTGCTGGGGCACGCCTTCCGATTCGACGCGCACTCGTCCCGCCGCACCGAGTTGCTGATCTTCCTAACGCCGCGCATCATCAAGAACAGCGAGATGAACGAAATGCTCAAGCAGATCGAAGCCGAACGGCTGCACTACACGGAGTGTGAAGCAGAGGCGCTGCACGGCCCGCTGTTTGCCGCTCCTGCGCCGCCCACCGAAAACGCGATTCCGCCGGTCTATCCGCAGGGAGGCATGTGGTCGAATCCGAATCAGAACACAACGCCTTTGCCTCCTTCTCCGATGCCCAACGGGACGAATCCCAATGTCTCGCCGGCTCCGCCGATGTCGGATGAGTCCTCAGAGGGAGTGAAGGGAGCGATCTACCACGAAGTCGGCTCGCAGCACGCGTCAAACTCACGCGTGCAACCGGTCAGTGCGACCAAGGCTGCTAAGCCCACGAAGAAACCCACGATCCTCAACACCTTCCACCGCAAGGAGGACTCGCGATGAGGACGGTCCGCGATCATTTCGCCAAGTGCCCGCCGGCGAGCCGATGGCTGTTAGGCACCGGACGATCATCGGCAACGAGCACTCCGGGGACCAACGCTCTCCGGCTCGCCGTGGCGTGTGTGGCCTTGAGTGGCCTGCTCACCGGTTGCACGACGACAGGACTCCTCTCGCATGCGAGTCCCGCGAAGAAGTTCGTCAAGGCAACTCCGCAGAATCCGGCGGTGAAGTGCCTTTGTGTCTGGCAAACGGCCGAAGGCTACGACCCTCAGGGCAAGCCGTGCCGAGGCGTCGCGGGGCAGGTCTTCTTCTTCAATCGCGACAGCGACCTGCCAGTGATCGTCGACGGAAACGTGCGAGTCTTTGTGTTTGACGACCAAGGTGCCGACGCGGACCAGTCCAAGCCTCTCAGCCAACTCGACATCGACCGACAAGCTTGGAACGGTCAACTGACGACCACACAATTCGGCCCGGCTTATCGGTTGTTTGTGCCGTATGTACGGCCCGGACGGCATCACGCTCAGGTTGGTTTGCGGTTGCGCATGACACCCGACAGCGGGCCGACAGTCTTCTCGGACATGACCACCATCGATTTGTCGGGGTCCAAGCCGGAGAAGGCCACATCCGCGAATGAATCCCCGACCACCGCCAAGGTTGAACAGGTGCTTCGCAATCGACTGGCCGATGCCAACCAACCGGCCTCCAATGGCAACCGTCCGCTCGTCAATTCTGAGAATCAAGCCCAGGGTCGCCGAGCATCGACGACCATTGCCACCATCCGAACAACGGCCAAAACCGAGAATTAGCGGTGCAAATTTCAAATCGTTCGGTAACATCTCCTCACCCGGAAATTACGGGCGCGCGTTTTAACGGAGTCGGATCGTGAAAGCTCTGCAACGCCTGTTGTGCTCGATCGCTGCCATTTGTGGCTTGATCGCCTGTATGCCAGACCATGCGATGGCTCAACGCACCACGACCGGCGGCACTGGGTCGTCTGGCTTTGGCAACTTGGGTGGCAGTAGCGGCGGATTATCAGGATCGAACTCATTCGGTGGCGGCCAGAACCGCTTCAGTACCACGAACGCGAACAGTGCAGGAGCCGGTCAGAGTGTGTTGTTGAATCAGCAATCTGCCTTCGGACTGCAGGGCCAGGGCCAGCAGAACGGAATGGTCGGCGCACGCAACACCCAGCAGTTCCTCGGTGCCAACCAAGCCGGTCTGCAGAATCAACAACAGAACCAGAACCGCAGCCGCAACAATCGCGGCCGACAGAATCAAGGCATGGATCCAAACGATTTCAACGGCATGAACCAGCAAGGACAGGATCAAGACTCGCGCCGAGCGATCCGTCCGCAGCAAAGAGTAGCGTTCGACGTCCCGAAGATTTCGTACGAGGATCTCAACACCACTCTCAACTCTCGATTCGATCGAGTGACCCGGCAGCCGGCATTGCGGGGCGTGACGGTCGATCTCGATGCTGACGGAGTTGTCGTCCTGCGCGGCGAAGTCGCAACTCCGTCGCAGAAGCAACTCGCCGCCAACATGGTCCGACTAGAACCTGGCGTCAAAAAAGTTCGCAACGAACTGACGCTGGCAGAACCACCCGCGAAGCCGTAGCCGCTTGCCGACAAAACGTCGATCATCTCGACAACGCTTCGACGATCTGCCGGGCCAATTCCACATGCCCGCGTACGTTTGGCAGCTGCTCGCCCGACGACCACCAATCCGGCTGCGAGTCCGCTTGAGCCAGTCGGTCTTCGAACAACGACCAATGGTCGATCCCGGCAATGTCTCGAGCGTCAGCGACTTCGCGAATGATCTCGATGTAGGCCGGCAGGTCACACGCGTCAGTCCAGCGATCTGGCCGAGCGGTTGGCGGCGTTTGCAAAATGAGAGCTGTTTTTGTGGACGCCAGCGAGTCGACGATCTCGTTGAGCACGTCCCGAAAGCGAGTGCGTCCTGTCGGTCCGGCCGCAGCATCGGCAGAACCGAGCATCAGAAAAACGACCTCCGGTGCGAACCGGGTCACTCGCCAGTCGAGCGTCTTCAAAAAGTTTTCGGCGCGCGAGTTCGGCACGCCCGTGTTGACGACCACATCCAAAAGTCGACGCAGCTTGTTGCGCAGGTGATCCCCAAAGTGTTCAGAGAACGTTCGCCCCGCGCCCGTCTGCCCGGCTCCCTGCACAACGGTGTCGCCGGTGAAAACCCACGTCGCCGGCCGGGTCCCTTCGAGGACAACGCGGGCCTTCTCCATGCCCGCAGTCACCGCCTAGATCTGTTGGCGACGATGAGTTTGCTGCATCACCATCACGTGACGCGGATCAACGGCTCGGCGGGAAAGTGGCATGAGTTTCGATCGCTTCGTGAACGAGTTTATCAAAGGCGTTCACCGGTGGCTGATCAGTCTACGCGGGTTCGTTCCTGACGTAATCAGCTCGACCGCCTTGAAAGGCAAAACGCCGTTGCCGTTCGACAACATCCCGGCAAGGTCTGCCAACTGGGCGGTTGAAGTTCACTCAGCGAACTCATAACGTCCCCGGCATTCTGCCCAAACTCTAAGGATTCCCATGCACCGCCTGTCCGCGCCACCATTGTCCTATGAATTCAGCCGCTATCGCGAGCCACGACTCCGTATCCAGTCCGGCGAAAGCGTCGTCGTCGAATCCGAAGACGCTCTCTCTGGCCAACTCCGCAAGCCGGGAGATCGCCGCGACCGCACGACCGTCCCCTACAGCAATCCGCTGACGGGGCCAATCAGCATTGAAGGAGCCGAACCGGGTGACTCGTTGGCCGTAACGATCCACGAGATCAAGCCGAGCATTGGGCAATGCTCGACCTATACCGGCAATCCCAAGCAACTCTGCGAGTGGCTGGGGACCGACTGTCCGCATCAGGCTCACATCATGCCGATCCGCGACGGCGTGATTCACTTCAGCGACGAGATCACGATTCCGTATGCCCCGATGCTTGGCTGCATCGGCACCGCTCCCGATTGGGGCTCGCCGACGACGCTGCCCGCCGGACCTCACGGCGGCAACATGGACATCATCGAAGTCTGCCCCGGAAACACGATTTACCTGCCGGTCTTTGTGCCCGGCGGATACCTCTACCTCGGTGACGCTCACGCCGCGATGGGGCACGGCGAGTTGTCGGCCACCGGACTCGAAATGCCCGCCGAGTCCACGATCACCGTCAAGCTCGTCAAAGGTAAGAAGCTGTTGTCACCGCGCATCGAATCCCCCAACGAGATCATGACCGTCGTCAGCGGCAGTCCCATGGAACGCTCCGCCGCCGAAGCCTTCGCCCGACTGATTCTCTGGATGGAAGAAGACTACGGCTGGAACCGCTGGCAAGCCTATGACCTGCTGACTCACGTCGCCCGCCTGTCGATCGGCTACTACGGCATCGGCACGATCGCCGCGAAAGTCGAGAAACGATATTTGATGAAATGATCCTGCCTCAGGTTAAATTGCGGCTGATCCTGCGGATAAAGACCGAGTGCAAAGTGACGATTGCCGATTGCAAAGTGAAAAATGATGGCGACTGTCTGGGACTCTTCACTTTGCACTCTTCACTTTGCACTCTGCAATCGTCACTTTGCACCGTGTTCGTTGCAGTTCAATCACTTTGTCTCGTTGAATTCTCCGCCTCATGATCGCACTCACTTCCAACACCCGACTCCGACAAATCACCGACAAAGTCGAAGCCGGCGAGCGTCTGACCTTCGACGAGGGTGTCTTCCTCGACGAGCAAGTCGATGTCCTGATGCTTGGCCGTCTGGCGAACATTGTGCGCGAGCGGAAGAACGGCAACTTCGCGTTCTACAACACGAACATCCATCTGAACCCGACAAATGTCTGCGTCTATCGCTGCGTCTTCTGTGCGTTTCGATCGGATCTGAAAGCCGAGCGCGGCTACACGTTCACGGACGACATGATTCGCGAGCGAACGCTCGAAGCGAAAGCGGCCGGGGCGACTGAGATTCACGTCGTCGGCGGCCTGCATCATCAGAAAGATTTCGACTGGTACGTCAACGTTGTCCGGGTCATCCACGAGACGTACCCCGAGATCCACATCAAGGCGTGGACCGGAGTCGAAATCAACTGGTTCGCCCACCTGACCAAGCAGCCGTATCGCTGGGTCTTGCAGCAGTTGATCGACGCGGGTTTGGGCTCGATGCCCGGCGGCGGCGCGGAGATTTTTCACCCCGACGTCCGCGCGCAGATCTGCGAACACAAAGCGGATGGCAGCAACTGGCTCGAAATTCATCGCACCGCGCATCAGCTTGGCCTGCGGTCGAACGCGACGATGCTCTACGGCCATGTCGAACAAGCCAAACACCGCATCGACCACCTCTGCAAGCTGCGCGAACTGCAAGATGAGACACACGGCTTCCAAACTTTCATCCCACTGGCGTTTCATCCGGAAAACACGAAGCTCGACCACATCGTGAAGCCGAGCGGCATGATGGACCTGAAGGTGATGGCGATCTCGCGACTGATGCTCGACAACTTTGACCACATCAAAGCCTACTGGATCATGCTCGGCGAAAAGACCGCCCAAATCTCGCTGAGCTTCGGAGCCGACGACCTCGACGGCACCGTCGTCCACGAATTGATCTACCATGATGCCGGGGCGAAGACTCCCGAGGGACTGACTGTCTCACAAATCCATCACATGATCCGCGAAGCCGGCCGCGAACCGATCGAGCGTGACACGCTGTATCGTCGAGTCGTACGAGATGGAGCGACATGGCAAATTGGCCAGCCGGTCGCCCTCCGAGCATAATGGTCTGCGATGGTTGTTCACCGATCGCAAATTGCTGTTCGGCGGAAAGTCGGATGTCTTGTATCTGACCGATGACTACATCAAGCGCCGTTGAATTTGCGTGTGACTGCCGCAGAGCGATGAGTCGGTCCGCCGCGAGTTGATTGCCGAAGCGTGGCGATTGTCGATCCCCGCGCGACTCGTGTAGGAACCCGAGAAGGATTCGCTGGCACTTGAGGGCATCTGTGGTCGCTGGCTGCTCGCGATTTGGCCCACGACTTCCTCCACGCTGATCACGTCGGCAACGTCGATGTCGATGTCGAGCAAGAAGACTTCGTGCATCAATTCGCAGTGTTCGCCGACCCTCTAACGCCGGACAATGACGCGAAAGCGTTCAGTGGCGTCGCGGCAGGTCGCGTAGACGCAGTGGCTGCGTGCTGACGCCGGTGACGATCAGCGTGTCGCCCCCCAGCGCGGTGAGCATCGTGTGCAAGTTCGTGTCCTTGAACGCCGAGGCGTAGCGTTTGCGGATGGTCTTTTCTGTTGGCTGGCGATTCAATCGCGGATCGAGTTCAAAGAGTTCTGCCGCATCGGCTGGAAATTAGAATCGCAGCTTTTGATCGTGAGGGCTGGGCGGCTCGGCCGGATCGTGTGCGAAGGTCGTAAAGAAGATTGGCACCGACGCCGCGCGAGCCGCATCGAGCACTCGGCGAGTCGCCAACACGACCGCAGATAGTGAGCTGCCGATCTGCTGGCCAGGGTCCAGCCAGTACTTTGCCAAGTCGATGACGATCACCACCGGCCGAGCACCAAAGCCGACACGCCCAGCCCAACCGTGCTGGATGTAGCGACCTCGCAATGCCTGTAAGTGCGACTGCAATGGGCCGCGCAGTTCGTCCGGCAGTCGCAGGTCTGAGGAACCAATGCCGCAACTCGCCACGCTGGAATCGGTGGCCGTGACATCTCCTTTTTGTTTCGGCGAACAGCAGGTGAACAATCGGAAGTCGTGAAGTCCAGTGCGGCGGCTTGCAGTGGTGTCCGGGACGAGCTACCAACTCCGATCGGTTTCGTTCGGCGACTCACAGATTTTCCCACCTTGTCTCACGGTTAGGCGGCGTCTTGTCTCGATTTCAGTTTGAAATGATAGCGACCGATTCCTCGACCGCCGCTCGGCGCGGGCGGTGGACGACGCCGCACGGAACGGTTGAGACGCCGGCATTCATGCCGGTCGGCACGCAGGCGAGCGTCAAGGGGCTGACGCCGGAGCAGCTTCGGCGAGTCGGCGTACAGAAGATTTTGGCGAACACCTATCACCTCGCATTGCGGCCGGGGCCGGAGGTTGTCGCGGAACTCGGCGGACTGCACGGGTTCATGGGTTGGGACGGGCCGATCCTGACGGACAGCGGTGGGTTTCAAGTTTTCTCGCTGACGTCGTTGCGAAAGCTCGATGACGAGAAGGTCGTCTTCAAATCGCATCTTGACGGCAGCTTGTTGGAGCTGTCTCCCGAACGAGCAATGCGGATTCAGGAGCAGCTCGGCGCGGACTGCATCATGTGTCTCGACGAGTGTCCGCCAGCGGACGCTCCGCGTGAAAAGATCGTTGACGCCGTTGAGCGAACATCTCGCTGGGCAGCTCGCTGCCGCGATGCGCATCAGCGCGACGACCAAGCGTTGTTTGGCATCGTTCAGGGAGCGACCGATCGCGAGCTGCGCGAACGCTCAGCGAGCGGCCTGCTGCCGTTCGACTTTCCCGGCTATGCGATTGGCGGGCTGAGCGTCGGCGAGGCTCCCAGCGAAATGTACTCAACGCTCGACTTCACGACTCCGCTGCTGCCGGTCAACAAGCCGAGATACTTGATGGGAGTCGGCACGCCGACCGATTTGCTTGAAGCGGTCTGTCGCGGGGTCGACTTGTTCGACTGCGTGATGCCGACTCGCAACGGCCGCAACGCTCTGGCCTTCACGAGCCGTGGGCCGATCCGGCTGAAGAATCTCAAACATCAGCGCGATCCAGGACCGCTCGATCCAGAGTGCGATTGCCCGTGCTGCACTCAATACAGCCGCGCTTATCTGCGGCATCTTTTCATGACCGGCGAGATGCTCGGCCCGATGCTCGTCTCGTGGCACAACATCGCGTTTTATCAACGGCTGATGCGCGGCATGCGTGAGGCCATCGAAGGCGGCACAGCCTCAGAGTTTCGAGCGGCGCAGCTCGCGAAGTGGCGGGGCTCGATTGACCGTTGAATCCTTCAAATCTGCCTCGGCGTTCGCTACAAGGCTCGCCACTATGAGCAGTCTGAATCGTCCCGCGAAGCTGGCCCTGTCGGACGGCACCGTATTTACCGGCCGAGCCTTTGGAGCCGATGGCGAAATCTTTGGCGAAGTCGTGTTCAATACGAGCATGACCGGCTATCAGGAAATCCTCACCGACCCGTCCTACTGCGGGCAAATCGTCACAATGACGTATCCGCAGATTGGCAACTACGGCTGTAACTCTGAAGACGTTGAAAGCGGAAGCCTGTCGCTGTCCGGCTTCATCGTCCGTGAACTGTGCCGTTTCCCCAGCAACTTCCGTTCGCCCTGGTCGCTGGACGATTATCTCAAAAAGAACAAAGTCATCGGACTCGAAGGGATCGACACGCGCGCCCTCGTCCGCCGCCTGCGAGTTCATGGCGTGATGACCGGAGTCCTCTCTACAACCGATCTCAACGATGCCTCGCTGGTCGAGAAGGCTCGCCGCAGTCCGGACATCGTCGGTCGCGATCTCGTACGTGAGGTCATGCCGCAGCAAAATCGCGAATGGACCGAAGGGGTCAACGGCCTCGTCCGCGAACGGATCACGCCCGGCTACGAATCGTTGCATCGGCCGGTCGTCGATAACGCGAGTGGACCGCATGTAGTCGCGATCGACTACGGCATGAAGTTGAACATTCCGCGGCACCTGCGACAGCTCGGATGCCGAGTCACCATCGTTCCCGGTTCGGCGACGGCGGACGAGGTGCTCAGCCACGATCCCGACGGCGTGTTTCTGTCGAACGGGCCGGGCGATCCTCGGCCGCTGGACTACGCGATCAACACGATTCGCGGACTGCTCGGTAAGAAACCGGTCTTCGGGATTTGTCTTGGACACCAACTGCTCGGACTCGCGCTCGCCGGTGAGATCTACAAGCTGAAGTTCGGACATCGCGGTGCCAATCAGCCGGTTTTGCATCGAGACACCGGCAGAGTCGAGATCACTTCGCAGAATCACGGCTTCGCCCTGCAAGCGGAGTCGCTGCCGAAGAGTGTTGAGGTCACGCACATCAACTTGAACGATCAAACGGTCGAGGGAATTCGCTGCAAAGACGTCCCCGCCTTCGGAGTGCAGTACCACCCGGAAGCCTCGGCCGGACCGCATGACAGCCATTATTTGTTCGCCGAATTTCGCAAGCTGATGGCGTAGTGAACTCCGAAACTTGAAGTAAGACTGAAAAGGAACTGTGATTCATGGCCTCCGAACGCACGTTAATTCTCTTCAAACCCGACGCTGTCCAACGCCGCTTGTGTGGCGAGTTGCTCAGCCGCATTGAGAACAAAGGCCTGAAAATCGTCGGCCTGAAAATGCTGCAAGTCACGGCCGAGTTGTCGAAGCGACATTACGCCGAGCACGTTTCGAAGCCGTTCTATCCGTTGCTGGAATCCTTCATCACCGCCGGGCCGGTCGTCGCGCTCGCGGTCGAAGGACCGGAGGCCGTCTCGGTGATGCGGACGATGTTGGGGCCAACCAACGGACGGCAGGCGGCTCCCGGCACGATTCGCGGCGACTACGGAGTCAGTCGCCAAATGAACCTCGTTCACGGCAGCGATAGCGTCGAGGCCGCGCAACGAGAACTGGCGATCTACTTCAAGCCCGAAGAGTTAGTCGAGTATCAGCCGACGCTTGCGCCATGGGTTTGCGCCGCGGATGAACTGGCGTAGTCCTGCTGGTGGGCAGGCAATTGCTCCCGTTCTATGTCGCACTTGATTCCACTCGACGTGCGGCCTTGGCAATCCTCAGCCGTGGATTGATCGTCATTTCAAGCGGTCGCGGTGCTGGCAGTTCGGCACGAGCGCGCACAATCGCGGCGGCGGCGATCAGAAATGGGTAGTACTGATAGCTCAGGTACAAAACCGTCGTCACCGAAATCGCTGACAAGTGTGCGCCCAGAAAAATCGCGTCGTTGTATTTTCGCAGCGTCCAAAGCGACACAAACAGGACGAGGAAACCGAGCATGGTGAGTCCAAGAGCGGCCCAGCCTTCGATCAACATCAGGCCGAGATAAAACACATGGACCGTCTGTCCCGTGCCGCCGCGACTGGTCATCACGGTGTAGGTTCCTTCGCTGCCGAACCCCAGGAACTTACATTCGTCGGAATGCTCAAGGGCGACGCGAGCGAGGTGCGCTCGGTCGTCGAAGGACGTCTCCGCGTTCGACAGTCGAAACTCAACCACGGCATCGAGCTTGTCCACCAGCTCGCTGAGGCTGGCACCGCGATTGAAGACCAGTAGTCCCAGGATGCTCGCCACTGACAGCCAGCGAAGCACCCGGCCTTTTTCCGGCTCGCGCCAAAAGAAGTAGAACAACAATCCGGGGACCGCCATGATTGCCGATTTCGATACCGTGCTGGCAATGCCTCCCAGCAACAGCAGCAGAAGCAGAATGCGCAATGCTGCTTGCCGGACATACGGCAACAACAGGAAACAGGGTGTCAACGCCATCGTCAGTGAGTTGCATTGCAACACCAAACCAGCTGCGCGGCTGCTGTCTTTGAGGTCGATGATTCTTTGTGTCGGCAATGTCGGCATGTATCCGGTGAATTGACCAATTGCCACCAGGCAGCTCAAGCCACTAGCGGTCAACAGCAAGTAGGCGATCCGCTGTTGTGGCAGATTCACGAAGGCGCACCAGCCGAAAGGAACCAGAAAGCCCCACAGATAGATAATCTGCAGCATTGGAATCAGCGTGCCATCGGGGTCCAGCATGTGCGACAGCAGGTTGAGTGGCAGCGCGAGCAGGAATGGGATCTGAAACGCGTGCAGTTTCAGAGCGTGTCCGAAATTCAGCAGGATGGCCGGAATCAAAAAGACATCCGCCAGTGTCAGACTCGTTTCCGTGTACTTGATCGCCGGCAGCGGCAGCAGGAACAACGCAGCTTGCGCACAGAATGATTGAATCTGCAAAGTGGAATTCAGTTGCGGCGACAAGCCAGGAATGGCGTGCGCGACACGCGGCGAGTCTGGTCTCGCTGAGCCGACCGTCGGGGTCTTCGCGATCGTGTCGGCGACAAACGGCACCGCACGTGAAGTTGGGTGCCACAACGGCAATCCCGGGATGCCACGCATCAGGCCGCTCCTTTGAGTGGAGAGCCGATCGGATCTGATGTTTGAAACGCGGAGATCGCGGAAGGAGCCACTGAGGTCGGTGTCCGCATTCGCGCGATCATCCAGAACCCGACCACGAGGTACGGCAGCTTGCTGATGGCCAGTGACCAGGCGGCTCCGTGCATACCGAATCTGGGCACGAGCCACCAACAGGCGATCAGTGCGGCGAGTGACGTCACAGCGATCAGCGGCAGTTGAATCTGAATGAAGCGAGCGGCGATCAGCCCGGTCATCATCACTCCGGCCGAAGTCGCCACGAGCGTCGCCCACATGATCGCCACGAAGACATCGACATGCTCGGCGTAGTTCGCGTTGAACAGCAGCGTCAGCAACGGCCGACCGAAGAGCCAAGCGGCGCCGACTCCTGCCAAGGCGACCGCTGTGTGAATCGCCATCAATCGTCCGAGCAACCGTCGGAAGCCACGCACGTCGCCGCTGGCGTGCAACCGCGCGAGTTGTGCGCTGGCCGAAGACTCCAACGACTTCGTCAGCGTGTGCATCGCATACAGCGGAGCACACAGCGCCCCGAAGATTCCCAAGTCTGCTTTGCCGCCAAACTGCTCGACAAAGTATCTCGGAAAATTCGTGTTCAGCGACACCAACATGCCCGTTAGACCTAGAGGCACGCCGAGCATCGCCAGTCGCCACAACGGATTTCGGTCCCACAACGGCGTGCAGGCCGAAAGCCGATGGCCGATGGACAATGGCCGTCGATCTTTTTCCGTCTCATGACCCGCCAACCACAGCACACTCGGCACGTCGTACAGCACAACCGATGCCAGCCGAGCGATCGCAGACCACGCACAGGCCCAAGTGATGTCGCCGGTCAGAATGACTCCGCCGCACAATCCCACCGCCGACAGCACGCTCTGCAACACCATCGACTTTGAAATGCGATCCAATCGCTCGCGCTGCTGAAACAATCCGTAGAACGTGTTCGACAGCGTCTCGATCGCCTTGCTCAATCCGACCAGCAGGATCACCGCCAGCGAAGTATCGTGATAGCCGGAAAACCAGCCCGCTCCCCAACACGCTAGCATCGCGATGGCGCATGCGGCGAGTTGCAGTCCAAGGTAATGCCCAAATTGAAACTCTCCGTTCGCGTCGGTCGCTAGTAATCGTCGTAATTGCAATCCAGCAAACAGGAAGATCGGCGATGTCACCGTGATTCCCAAGACGTACAAACCGACCGTTTCCGTCGAGCACACCTTCGCGAGCACGATCAACACACCCCATTGGCAGAAGGCGTAGAGCACATTCCCGATCAGCGACCAAACGAAGTTGCTCCGCACCGACAGCGGTGCCGGTCGCCCATCCGTGGTGCGCGAGTCCAGCGTTGGCATGAGAAGATCGGAGGGAAGAGTGATCTGTGGCGGGCGGGAGAGGGTCGATCGACCCGTCACCGAGGGAAATGCGGCGACGATGTACTGCAGCCAGCTAGTTTCGCCAAGAGCAGGTTTAGCAGGACAGTTCCTCGACGATCGCGGCCATCGTCCGCCAGGTCGTAGAGGTTTCGTCAAAGACATCCGCCGTTGCGATCGCCAGCACGCCAACGGCCAGACCGTCTCGAAGGATCGGCAAGGCCAGCGACTGACCGGCTCCGAAACGTGCCAGCCAAGATGCCGAACCAGTCAGCCCGCGCTGAGCCGCGTCTTCGCGAGCGACGACCGGCCGCAGTTCCGCTGCCGCACGCACGCAACCGAGTTCGACGCGTGACATTGCCACGCGACCGGTCGCCGCCATGAAGCCGACTTGCGCCTCTTTCGGCATGTCAGCGACCGCCTGAAAGCTGAGCAGTTCGAGTTCCTCACCGACTCGTCGCCACCAACCGACTGCCCGTGCGCCGGTCGATGACAACAAGGCCGACATGACAGCGTCCACTTGATCGTTCGATCCTGTTGCCACGCGCGACCACGCTTTTTGAAAGTCACGCACTAAAACCGAATCGTCTTGCGACATCGAATCCCTCAACAGCATTTCGATCCGGGAGAACAACAGCCACCAGCTTCCGGAGCTAAATTGAGCGACACGAACATCGAACCACTCGGTGCCGCACCCACTTCGACATTCGCGTTCGGCAGCAAAACGAGCTGATCGCGATAAGGCGACTGCGCGAGCATTGCGAATTCTGCTTCGCGAACGTCGACCTGCTCACCGCGAACGAGTTCCTGTCGGAAGTCGGTCGTCACTCTCTTCCACGGTCCACGATAGACGACGGCGTGACGGAAGTCGCTCGCGGTCACCGGCTGCGGTTTGAACGCTCGCAACGTCAGGCTGCGAAACTCGAGCGGCCCGATCGTCGTCCACGGTTCCACTTGCCGCTCGAGAATCTCGACACCGTGGAATCCTGCGGACTCGAACGCGACAAGAAACCGGTCTTCGCGAAACGCACCGCTGATACAGCCGCTCCAGAGTTTCGCGTCTGCTTGCAGTTCGAACGGCACGTCGTCGCTGCTGACGATGTCGCTGATGACCGCTCGACCGCCCGGCTTCAGCACGCGGAAAATTTCGGCAAAGAGCTGCCGCCGATCTTCGCTCCGCACCAGATTCAGCACACAGTTCGAGACCACGACATCGACGGAATTGTCCGCAATCAGCGGAGCCGACACTCGCAACGAGTTCGCGTACTCCTCGGCTCGTAACCAATCGCTGCTGGACCGAACCGGATTTTCGATCAGGTGTTTTTCGAGGCGCTCGAGATCGAGCTTCAGGTCTTGAATCTTCCCTTTCCGAAACTCGACGTTGTGAAAGCCGAGCCGGTCGCCGACGACACCTTGGTACTTGCGAGCCAGATTCAGCATCTCGTCGTTGCAGTCGACACCGATGACTCGGCCGGCCGCTCCAACAACTTGTGCCGTAATGTAACAGATCTTGCCTCCGCCGGAGCCAAGATCGAGCACCGTCTCGCCGGCTCGCACATGCTTTGAGGGATCGCCGCAGCCGTAGTCCCGCTCCAGGATGTCCGAGGGGATGATCTCCAAGAACTTTCGGTCGTAGCTGACCGGGCAGCAAAGCGCTGCCTCAGCTTGATATGCCGCTGCGCTGTAGCGATCACGCACGGCGGCTTCGACATTCAAATCACAACAGCGAATTTCCAAGGACATGACAGCTCCCGGTCTCGAAGAGCAGGCGGCTTGCCTGCCTCGTTATCTTCGTTCCCGCCGGCATTGATGAAAAGGAATCAGGCACAAGTTCGCCATCGAAATCTAACCTCGATACGATCGGAACCCGACTGTGTCCTCTGCCCTAAATCACTCCAAGCGAGAACGATCATGCGCTGGCTGTTTGCGTTTGTGTGCGTGGGAATGGGGTTCATTTTGTTGGGCGGGGTTGGGACGCTGTGTTTCTGGGTGCCACGCTTCAAAGCGGAGGCTCTCGAAATGGGAGCGGAATTGCCGGGCTGGCAAGTGTTGCTCATTACGCTTTCCGACATCACGGTCAAGTATTTTTACGTTGCGATTCCTGCGGTGTTGGTGATCTGCTTTGGCTTGTGCCGCGCGGCGTTTGCTTCAGAGAACGAATCGCGTTTAACAGAATCATGAGGGACATCATGCGTCTTGGACTTTTTGCATCGGTCGTCTGGCTTGTTGGTGGTTTTGCATTGGCAGCTGATCCCGTGCCGGATAACGGGCAGACTTTTCTCGCCTTCATCAAGGCTCAAGCCGCAGCGCTGCGGTCGAACGACCAGCCTCCGGCGGACGCCGCCGAGTGGCAGCAACGACGCACAAAACTGCGTGAGAATCTGTTGAAGGCTTGGGGGGGATTCCCAGAAACGCCCTGCGAACTCGCACCGCGAAAGCTCGGCGAGATTCAGCGGGACGGCTACCGAGTCGAGAAGCTGATCTTTCAAACGCGGTCCGACGTTTGGATGACGGCGAACGCTTACGTTCCGGATAAAGCCAAGTCCGAGAAGGTGCCTGCGATCTTGCACGTCCACGGGCACTGGGCCGGAGCTAAACAAGATCGCGTCGTGCAGTCTCGCTGCATCGGCTCGGTGAAGCACGGTTTCTTCGTGCTCGTGGTCGATGCCTTCGGAGCGGGCGAACGCGGCACGGGCAAGAAACTGGGCGAGTATCACGGCGAGATGACCGGTGCGACACTATTCCCGATCGGCCTGCCCCTCTCAGGTTTGCAGGTTTATGAAAACATGCGCGCGGTCGATTACTTGCAGACTCGGCCGGAAGTGGACGGCAAGCACATCGGCATCACCGGAGCCAGCGGCGGAGGCAATCAAACGATGTACGCCGGCGCGTTCGACGAGCGATTCGGCTGCGTCGTTCCGACCTGCTCGGTCGGCACCTATGACTCGTATCTCGGAGCTGCCTGCTGCATGTGCGAGGTCGTTCCGGGAGCCGTGCGATTCACCGAAGAAGGTGACGTGCTCGGCCTTGCGGCGGGTCGCGGACTGATGGTCACGAACGCCACACGCGACGCCTTTCAGTTCTCGGTGGGCGAAGCGAAGAAGTCGTTCGGTCGCGTCGAGTCGATCGCCAAACTGCTCGGCAAGCCAGACGGCGTCAAACACACGATCATCGAATCGGGACACGACTACAACCAGCCGATGCGCGAAGCGATGTACGGCTGGATGACGCGACACCTCAAACGAACCGGCGACGGCTCACCGCTGCCCGATCCCGAGATCAAAACCGAAGACCCCGAATCCCTCCGCTGTTTCCCCGGCGAATCGCGGCCGGACGATTACGTCACGATCCCGCGCTTTGCCGGTGCCGAGGCTCGTAAACTCTCGGCGAACCGAAAGACTTCCGAGAATCTCGATGCTTGGAAAACAGAACAGGCGGCGCGACTCAAGGCACTCGACGCCGTGCTGGGCGGAACCGGTGCCGACGCCGCGAAAGCAACTCTCGGAGTCGAGCTGACCGAAGGAGAGACGTTCAAACTCAGCTTCCTCAGCGAGCCAGGCATCGCGCTCACGCTGTTGTTAAGCGGTGTGTCAAAGACGCCACAACCGCTGAAGGTCAATCGGTTGGCGGTGTTACTGGACCTCGAACAAAGTGCGGACAAGACGCTCGCCAGCGATCAGGCCAAAAAGTTGCTCAAAGAGGGCTGGGCCGTGGCCGTTCCCGAACTGCGAGCCGTCGGCCGGTTCGCTCTGCCGAGCGACAAGATCGGTCACGCCCCCGATCACAACTCGGCCGAATGGTCGCTGTGGATCGGCCGCCCGCTACTTGGTCAATGGGCATGGGACGTCCGCCGGGCGCTCGATGTGCTGTCTGGTCGCTTTGCGGAACTGCCGTCCGAAGTCATGCTGGTTGGAAACACGACGGCTGGCCCGATCGCACTCTGCGCCGCCGCGCTTGACCTACGGATCACGCGTGCCGTGATGATCAACTCGCTGGCGAGTTACGTCACCGACGAGCCTTACCGCAATCAGCGACTTGGCTTGATGGTCCCCAGCATCCTCCGCGACGTCGGCGACATTCCGCACATCGCCGCCCTGATCGCTCCGCGAAGGATGACGATCGTCGGCGGAGTCACCGGCGGCGGGCAGACCATACACGGTGATGATCTCATCAAGCAGTACCGAGCCACCCGTGAAGTTTTCGCGACGTACTCGGCCGAAAAACAATTTCGAGTTCAGCCGGACGGGACGTTCTGGGATAGCTCCGAAGTCGCGCGGTAACGGCTGCTGAAAGGTGCATGATGTCCCGAATTCCGAGATGGCTCCGCTGGTTGTTGGGAAGTCTCGCCGTGTTGATCGCGGTCATTGCCGCTCTGCTGGTCCCCGCGATTCAACAGGTTCGGCACGCGACGATGAAATCACAGGACAAGTGAAACCTCAAGCAGCTTGGGTTGGCGGTCGCCAACTATCACGACACCTACAAGTGCTACCCGCCGCCGTTCATTGCCGATGCCGACGGCAAGCCGATGCACAGTTGGCGAATCCTGGTGCTGCCGTACCTGGAGCGAAACGACCTCTACCAGCAGTACCGCTTCGACGAACCGTGGGACGGACCGAACAACCGCAAGCTGGCCGATCAGATGCCCGCTCAATTCGCACTGCACGGCTGCGCCAAGCCAGGCAACGTGACGACCAATTACCTGCGTGTCCTTGGCAACTCGACTGCGTCACCCGCCGGCCGCACGATTTCAAGCAATGACATCATGGACGGTGTCTCCAGCACGCTCTTCATCGTCGAGAACGTCGATGCCGGAGTGCATTGGATGGAACCGCGCGATCTCGAGTTCGACTCGATGAGCTTCACAGTCGGCGATCTCAATGGCATCAGCAGTTGGCTGGATCCTCCGGCCGCCGTGTTCCTCGATGGGAGCGTTCAGATCATTCCCAGCAACACACCACCGGACACCGTGCGAGCATTGCTCACCGTCCAAGGGCGTGAGGAAGCCGCATCAAAATTCTACAACGAAATCGCCGACGGTCGAAATCGGTTTAGGAGCAAATCAGCACCGTGCGGATACAGCCGACTGGAACCACCACGGCCGTGACCTTCACAACGCCGCATCCCACAGCTTGCGGTCTTTCAGCATGATCTGACGCAGCAGCGGCAGCGGCGGCGAGCCGTGGTGCAGCATCGTGTCGTGAAACTTTTGGAGCGAGTACGCCGTTCCCTCCTGCTGCTGCCAGTCGCGGCGGAGTTTCAGGATCATCAGTTTGCCGAGCGTATAGTGCAGATAGCCGGGGTCGTAGGTACCGCGCACCGCTTCCTGCCGGGCGGGTTGCTCCTGGTAGTAGCAGTGATCTTGGAAAAACTTCGTGGCCTCATCGACGGTCATGTCGTCGCAGTGGATCTTGATCGAACAGCACAGGCGACAGAGCCGAAGCAGCGCTTCGTCTGATTGAGCGAGTCGATACTTCGCTGTTCGCAGGCGATCGCCGGTTCCAGGGAAACCTTCGTCGAGCAGCATCTGCTCGGTGTAGTGAGCCCAGCCTTCGACGAAGGCGTAGCTGTAGAAACTCTTGCGGACGCGGCTCAGCGGCGAGGCGTTGAAGTGCAGATGCTGCTGATAGTGGCCGGGGTACGCTTCGTGAATCGAGACGACATCGGTTGTGTAAAAGTTGAATGCGGTCAGCCATTCGTTCTTTTGCGTCGCGGTCCATGCAGGATCGACGGGAGTGACGTAATAAAACGCCTCGGTCGAGCCTTTCTCGAACGGCCCGGGAGCGTCCATCGACGCGAAGCTGGTGGCTCGGCGAAAGGGCGGAGTCTCGTCCACTTTGCAACGCACGTCCGAAGGCATCGACGCGATCTTCTTGTCGATGACGAATTGCCGGATCGCTTCGAGTCCGCGAGCCGTGTCGGGAATCAAGCCCTCGGCAGTCGGATGGTCTTCCTGGATCGCGGTGAAGACGTCGATCGCTGGCTTCGTCGGATTGATCATCTTGGCAGTCTCGGCGAAGACGGCTTGCTCGCGGCGCAGTTCGCGCATGCCGAGATCCAAGATGGCTTCCGGCGACTGCGGGACGAGTTCCAACTCACGGAGCATCCGCGCGTACTTCTCTTTGCCGAGTCCGAAGCGGTGATCAGCTTTCGGCAGGCGTTCGGTCTCCAGCCACTTGACAAAGCCTCGCATCTCGGCGATCGCCGACTCGTTGGCGACCTTCAATTCGGCGAGCAGGGCCTCGTCCTTCAAATCGGTGATTGCCTTGGGCAAGTCGTTCTGGAGAAAGTTAGCTCCGCCGTTCGCGACTTTGATTGCCGTCTCGACGATCGGTCGGCCGAGCACCGGCAGCAAGTTCGACCGCGCCGCGGCGAGCAGTCGCGGGATTTGCTTCTCTACAGCGATGATCGAACGGACACGCTCCGGCAACGGCGAGTAATCGCGCAGCAAGTAGTTGTCGATCTGTACCGCCAATAAATAGGTGATGGGATTCTTTTCAAACGACTCTGCACCATCAAACTCGAACTTCGCTTTGCGAAGTCCGGCCAGCAGCACCGCGTGATCGATTTGCGCGGCGGGCGTGAGTTCGGCGACTGGCCACTTCGTGAATCGCTCTTCGAACTTTTTCAGCCGCTCGAGTTCACGAGCCAGCGACTCCTGGCTGTAGTCCGCCAGTTGGCCGTCCAATTCGTGAACTCCCAATTCGAGCGCCGTGTGCGGGCGAAAGGCGAGGTGGCCCGCCAGGTACTCGTCAGCGGCTGCGTGGAATGCCTTGTCGGCCGGAGTCGATGCAGGAGCATCCGCTCCCAACAGAGCCACCATCAGAAACATCGTGGGCAACATGGAAGAACCTCCGGGTCGCTGGAAATTGCGGCGGAATGCTACGGTTCGCGAGTTCGGGCGACAAATCAGAGCCGTGTTGAGGCGGTTGCCGGACACGGATAGGATGACCCCTAGAATCCGCCGGACAGCCAGCCTCACGAGCCAACCCATGAATCGATCGCCGCGAACAGAATTGGAACGCCGTGAATTTCTGCGTATTGGCCTGGCCGGTTTCAGCAGCCTGACGCTCGGCCAACTGTTGCAACTGAGAAGCGATGCGGCCGAACCGGCACCGCAGCCGACTCCCCAACGGACGGCGATCATCTTGGTTTGGCTGCGCGGCGGCGCGAGTCACCTGGAAACCTTCGATTGCAAACCGCTGGCCTCCTCCGATTTTCGCGGGCCGTATCAGCCGATCGACACGAACGTCCCCGGTATTCAGATCTGCGAACTGCTGCCGCGTCTGGCGAAGATCGCCGACAAGTACGCGCTGCTGAGGTCGATGGCGCACACGGGAGGAGGGCATCCGGCCGGGTCATTGCAGGTGCTCGCCGGCGATCCCGATCCGCAGGACAAGCTTAAGCCGGAGTTGCCCGATTGGATGTCGATTGCCAGTCATCTGCGGCGCGACTCGCGGCGAAGCATTCCGAATTACCTCTCCGTCAATCCGATCGACAACTACGACAACTTCACGATTGCCGGCTCGACGTACCTAGGTCCGTCCGCCGAACCGTTCAAAGTCTTCGGCGATCCGAGTTCACCCACGTTCGCCGTCCCGAATGTCGGACTCAAGGACGAGCGGCAATTACAGGTCCTCAACGCTCGCAGCGTGTTGAAGACAAGCCTCGATCGCCTGCCGCGCGTTGCTGATCAATCGGGAGTCATGTCCGCCGTCGATCGCATCGATCAGCAAGCGCTCGACCTGCTGACGAATCCGACCGCTCGCCGAGCATTCGATCTGTCGCTGGAGCCCGACGCGATTCGGGACCGCTATGGCCGCAATCAATGGGGACAGCAATGCCTGATGGCTCGGCGATTGGTCGAGGCAGGGGTGGACATTGTCGCCACCGAATTCGACGGCCCGCTCTGTGGCCGAGTTGAAAACTGGGACGATCATGCCGTCAATCAGCACGTCTTCGACGCGCTCAAGTTTCGACTGCCGACGCTCGATCAAGCTGTCTCGGCGCTGATTGAAGACATCCACGCTCGCGGCCTCGATCAACGAGTGCTCGTCGTCGTCACGGGTGAGTTTGGTCGAACTCCGCGCATCAGCTACGTCGCCAGCAGCGGCGAGGGAGTCGCGAGCGCTCCGGCAGGTACCATTCAGCCGGGTCGCGATCACTGGCCACAAGCCAACTCGATGCTGTTTGCCGGCGGAGGCATCAAAACCGGGCAAGTCATCGGTGCGACCGACAAGCGCGGCGAAGGCCCGGTTGAACGCCGCGTCGGTCCCGGGGATTTTCTCGCGACGATCTACCGGCATCTCGGGATCGACTATAAGAACGCGACGGTCACCAACTTCGCCGGCCGCCCCGTCCCGATCGTCGATCACGGTGAGGCAATTCCGGAGTTGGCCGGATAGTATGAATTTCCCCTTGTTGGTGAGCCGGTAGGCGTCAGCCACCGGACGAGTTGTGAGGTCTGATGGCTGACGCCATTCGGCTCGCCAAGGATCAATCACTCAGGAGTTCCTGTCGTGTTCGTTTCCCATCTTGAAAGCGCGATTGACGGCACACAGTTGCCAGCGAATCAACTGCAAACGTTGCACGCCGACCGGCCGTTGTGGGTGCGATACAACCTCAACGCTGTCGGGCGCTGGTTCGAAAAGGAAAAGCTGCGCGACCGCGAGCAGACCATGTGGCGCTACCGCGAACTGCTCCCGCTGCCGAACGGCGTGCGGCCAGTGTCGCTGGGCGAGGGGATGACTCCGATCCTCGAATGCGAACGGTTGGCTTCCGAGTTCGGCTTGCGAGATGTCTGGGTCAAGGACGAATCGCATTTGCCGACTGGCAGCTTTAAGAGCCGCGGCCTCGCGATGGCGATTACGATGGCCAAGCACTTCCGCGTGAAGCGAGTCGCTCTGCCGTCGGCTGGCAACGCGGGCGGAGCGGCAGCGGCCTACGCGGCGCGAGCCGGAATGGAATGTTTCGTCTTCATGCCGGAAGACACGCCGGTCATCAATCAGTACGAGTGCCAACTTGCCGGTGCGAAGACGTTTCTTGTGAACGGCCTGATCAACGACTGCGGCAAGATCGTGCGGCAGGGGAAAGAGGCGATGGGCTGGTTCGACCTTTCGACGCTCAAGGAGCCGTATCGCATCGAAGGCAAGAAGACGATGGGGCTGGAACTCGCCGAGCAGTTTGATTGGAAACTGCCCGACGTGATTCTGTATCCGACCGGCGGCGGCACGGGCTTGATCGGCATGTGGAAGGCGTTCGAGGAACTCCGCGAACTCGGCTGGCTCGAAAGCAAAAAGATGCCCCGCATGGTTTCGGTGCAATCAACCGGCTGTGCTCCGATCGCGACGGCGTTCGACAAAGGGGAACGCTTCGCTGAGCCGTTTGCGAACGCGGCGACGATCGCCAGCGGCATTCGTGTTCCGGTTGCTGTCGGTGACTTCATGATCCTCGACGCCGTCCGAGCCAGCAAAGGGTTGTCGATCTCCGTCGAAGAGTCTCGCATCCGCGAGTGGCTGGAACTGACCTGTCGCCTGGAAGGGATCGCCGTCTGCCCGGAGACCGCTGCGTGTGTCGGAGCGTTGGAATCGCTGACTGCTCGTGGCTGGATCAAACGCAACGAGCAGGTCGTGATCTTCAACACCGGAGCCGCTCAGAAGTACGTCGAAGCGATCCGCACCGACCTGCCTCGTCTGGACGTGAAGTCATCCATCGACTGGGAACGGCTGGCGCGGGGTGAAGCGGGGACATCGGCATCCTGCAGCACAGGCCCTTGTGGCCTGGCGGATTCGGCCAAGGAAAATCACCCGACCCACGAGGGGTCGGGCGACACGACGTCCGAGCCGCCCGCGGTCACGGAGCCGGTTCCTGCGGAGGCTCCGGCAAGTCCGCAGGGCTAATGTGCGGCGCCCGATTTCGTCCTGCGCCGTCGATCGACTCGTCCGAGATCAAGCCCGGACGAGCGTCTTGGTTGACGAGTAACTTGCCGACCAGCGTGGTGCTCGGAAAACTCGCGAGTACGTACGCGTTGCTGCCATCCACGATTCGGATTTCTGTTCGTTGTGCGCCGCCGAGCGGCTGGCCCGACGCACTGGCGGGTTGCAAGGAAAGTTGGTGCGTGCCGGCGGGCAGTTCAATGCGGCGGACTTGGATTTTGTTTGGCAGCAAACCCCAGCAGCGCGTGTCGGCGTTCTCGGTCGCTTCCCAGGCGACTCCGACGGCGTCGATGGCAAGTTCGCCGAGCGGGTTCTCGACCTGCCCGAATTCCTTTGCGGCATAGAGCGATCCCTTCTTGATGCTGCGGCGCACGACCGTACGGGCGAGGACATGTGGGAAGATCGCGGCGTACTGCTGAGTCGCTAATTCGCCGATGTCGGTGATGGTCTCAGTCAGACCGGCTGGCTTGCCGTCGATGGAAACTGCAACCGACTGCACTCGATTTGGCGGTACAACGACGACCGGAACCTTCACCGGTGCGAATGTCGGCGTGACGGTGTGCTTGCCGATCGCCGACAGGATGTGATCGACGATCAGCATCGCGGCTTGAGTCGGCTCTTCGTATCGCTCCTCTTTGTACGGCCCGCGACCAACGAGCGTGAAAACGTAGAGCACGCCGTTGCCCGGAGCCGAATGCCGGCCATTGGTGACTCGTTCGAGGTCTTGTTTGGCCGCCGTAAATCTCGGTTCCCAGTTGGCGACGAGTTGAATCGACCGCTGGGCGTCGTCGTAGTCGCGATGCGTCGCTTCACGGAGCATTCCGCTGACATAGGCTCCGAGCGCGACCTGCTTATAGGCAAGCTTGGGATTTTTTTTGGAGTCACTTCCGGCAGACTCGATGATCTGCCGCTGCTTGTCGTTGACTTGCAGGGCATAGGCATTCGCATCGCCGCCGTCGTGCATCAAGTTGCTCAGCGCGAGAAAAGCTCGGATCAGCACCTTCTCGTAGTCCTCACCGGCGTAGGCGCGGTGCGTGTCGTCGGTGAGGTACGACGCGGCCCCTTCGGCAAGAGCCTTCTGTTCGAGGAAATCGAAACGGTCGCGAACTTCACGCAGTGTCCGTTCGGCAACGGCGGGTTTGCCGGAGGAGAGTTCGATCATCGCCCGTTCGAGTTTGAGGACGTCGACCTCTTTGGCTCGACGCTTCTTGGGCAGCTCTTTGTCGACAAACTTTTTAGCGGCAGCGAGATTACCCGAGTGGAATTCGGTTCGCACGTCGCGCAGACGATCGGCGTAGCTCGAACAACCGGACGCCGCCGCGAGAATCGAGAGGCTCAGGAGCATCCAAACTCGGTGACGGAAGTTCGAAGCTCGAAACTCGAAATCCGAAGGGGGACAGCGCGTGATTCTTGCGTCGCTCATTCGAGTTTCGGACTTCGGATTTCGAGCTTCCGCGCAGCGGCCTAGTACTTGAACATCTTGCCGAACCACGATTTGTGGTAACCCTTGCGGAGCTTGGCGGACTCTTTGAGGAAGTCGCCGGTGTGGATGTTGACCAGTTCCAGAGTCAGCAGGTAATCGCGTTGGTAGTCCTTGTTCTGCTGAGTCGTGCCAGAGGTCAACTTGGCGAACAGCAGGAAGTCGAAGGGCTGCCCCATTTCTTCCATCACTGCTTGGAAGTTGCGCTGGTTCTCTTTGATGAAGAGCTGATCGGGCGGCAGGCGAAGCTGTTTCAAACCGGCATCGACGTAGCGGCGGCTGATCTCGTGGTATTGCTGCGACTCGTTGATTGCCGAGTCGATCAGTTCGTAGATCTGCTCTTTAAAGTCGCCGATCTCTTCGGCCGTGCAGTTCTCGACGCCGATGAAGCAGATCTTTTTCTTTTCGCCGAGGACCATGCCGGTCGGTTGAATTTCCACCGGCTCGCACCCGCGGCCCAGTAGTTTGGCGACCGACTCATCGATCAATCGCTGATAGGTTTCGGCTCCGGCGGCGTGACTGCCGACGAGGTCTTTGTCGTTGTCTTTGAGCACATGCGCGTGCTGAGAACTACGACATCCCGCCAGGCTGCTTGCAAGCGCGGTGAATCCAAGGCTCAGAAAATTCCGTCTGTCCATGTGGGAATCCCTTCCCGGTCTTTGTCGCGGCCAATTCGAGCGCGACCGTCGCAGCGGCGAATCCTTTCACCACTGATTAACTCCATCGTCTTGCGCGTTCGGAAACTCCAACCAGAGTCCGAGCTGCGCGGGATCGTAGAAGCCTGAGGCAAGTGCGCGGAGAGGAGATTTGCGAACGCGCTCCTTCGACGAGTGAAGACAGTGAGGAGCGACAAACTGGGTAATCCGGGCGAGAGTTTGGTCACTCTGGCCGGCTCGCCAGATACCTCGCCAAAGCATCGTGCCAATCGGCAAGTGGCCCGCCGATCACAGATGCGAGCTTGTTGCAATCGAGCACGCTGTACGCGGGACGCATCGCTTTCGCACCGAATTCGGCTGTCGTGATTGGGATGACTTCGACATCCATTTTTGCCCGCCGAAAAATTTCTCGCGAGAACTCGCACCAGGTCATGCTTCCAGAATTCGTTGCGTGGTATAGCCCAAAGGCGTCTGTTGCGATCAGCTTCACGAGGGCCTCGGAGAGGTCAGCGGTCGAGGTTGGCGTGCAGCGTTGGTCATCGACTACTCGAAGCTGTCTGCGGTCTCGGCCAAGCCGCAGCATCGTCTCGACGAAGTTCCCTTTGCCAGCTCCGCGCAACGCCGCAATGCCGTACAGTCCGCAGGTGCGAACGACAAAGCTCCGCGAACACTCCTGTTGGACAAGTTGCTCTCCAGTCCACTTGGAGAGTGCGTACTTCCCCGTCGGACTCGCGGGATCGAGTTCGGTCCAGGGTCGCGCCGCCGCCCCGGTCCCTCCTTCGAAAACATAGTCCGTGCTGATGTGCATTAGCCGCCAGTTCTGAGCCGTACAGAGTCGAGCTAGATTCTGAGGGCCAATCGCATTGACGGACATCGCGGCTGCTGGTTCGTCCTCGGCCTTGTCGACCAAGTTGTACGCGGCAGAGTTGAGCACCAGGTCTGGACGCAACGGCTGGAGTACAGCGGAAATGTTTGCCGCGTTTGTGACCTCGATGTCTGTGTGTCGCAACGGGGCGACGTCGTGCCCGGCGGCTTGCAAGCGCGGGAGCAAGTCGCTGCCGAGTTGGCCGGCTGATCCAATCAATGCGATGCGCATCGAAGTTCTTTCAAAAGAAACTCGCCGACGCGCGGCCTCACTTGGTGGCATCGAGCGGTTTGGCTTGTTGGATGACGAATTCCAGAATCGCGACGGCGTCTTCGTAGTCCGTTTGGTGGCCGCCGGAGTCGCGGCGGATCAAAAGCACTTCGCGATCAAGCTGCTTGAGCACCGCGGCCAATCGTTCAACGCTGTGCGGCGGGACGAGCGAGTCTTGTCCACCCGTCGTGATGTCTTCGGGCGGCGGCGCGTTGCCAAGTGACACAGCGGCGATGGCCAAGCAGGCGAGAAATGTCGTTGCGGATTGAAACCGAGAGCGGGTCATCGCATTCCCAAGTGAGTCGCAGGCTGGAAAGGCTCATCGCTTCGGGCCAACCTGCGGCCATGAAGATTGAACTGCGACACGTTAGCAAGTCGTATGGCCGAGTCCACACGCTGGATGCTGCGGCGCTCGATATCGCGCCGGGGCAGTTGATCTCGCAGTTGTTGTGGACACTCTGGACGCGACGACTCGAGGGTCGGATGGCGATCACGGCTTGAGTTTCACCGGTTGCAACGACTTCACGATCATGTAGTCGGACTTCAGGTCTTGGCGGAAGTAGCGATCGCCTTCGAGGCCCATCGATTCTCCGAGGTATTTGTCGAGGTCGACCCCTTCGCCTTGCAGGTACGCCAGGCGTTGGCCGTTGGGGTGTATGAGGACATGCTTCGGCAGGCCGGGCTGAGTTGCTCCTGAACGCTGGATAATGCCGGCTCCGCCGAAGCGGCTTTTCGCCGGGGCTGGGCGAGTTTGAAGCGACGGTGCCGAGCGGTTCTGACTGCTTGGATAAGTGAGCGGTGCTTGCTTGACGTTGTTTGAGGGAGCGGAAGTTTGTGAGCGGGACGTCGGTGCGATCGTTCCCGGAGCCAGTCGCGCTCGTTGAGCCGTCGCGAGTTCGGCGTCGCGGCGATTCGTCTCTTCCATCAGGCGAGCAAATTCGTCGGCATCCGCTTTGACCTGTCTGTATTTTTTGACGGACGCGAGCCGACGAGCCGCTGCCGTTGAGGTGTCAGGGTTCGTTTGCAGGTCTTGCAACTGCGTTTCGATGTCCGAGAAGTCCCAATCGCGTGTCTCGCGTTTGAGTATCTCTTGCAACTGCTGATCGACTTCTGCGAGTCGCTGTGAGGCGTTGCCTGGAATTTCATTTTGCGATACGACGGGGCCTTCTTTCGCCCCCGTCGTCTTTGCGATCGCGTGCGCAGATTCTTCTTCGAGGTCTTTCGGTGTCGGAGCCGGGCGACGTCCGGGATCTTTGGGAGCCGGAACGCTCTTGCCGTCGGATGCGACGGAGCCATCGTCGGTTGGCTCGTGACTGGCCATGTCGATCGGAGTGGCCTTGGAGTCGCTCGCGAACGGATCGCCACTGCGAGCACGCGCGTTTGCCGCCGCCAACTGCTTGTCAGACGTGACGATTTTCGCTCCCGGAATCCAACGGAAGTGCCCCTTCGGAGACTTAATGCGCAGGTAATTCACCTCGCCTCGTTCGTCCTTCAGTGTCTTCTCGCCGAGGATCTCGATCTCTTCACCGGGTTGCAGCCGACGCTGCTCGACGTAGTGATCGTCGCCGAACGAAGTGCCGACCCAAGCCACGACTTGGGTGTTTCCTGCGATGACCCCGCGGTCTTCCTGACGATTCACAAGGTCTTGTCGGATCCACGCAAAGCTGCCTGGCGGCGGTTCGATCATGTACCAGCCGCCTGGATCGTGACGGAGAACGGTGACGTGATCCCCCTTTCGCAGCCGAGCTGTCGGGTAGTACGGCTTGTTGCCAGGTCCGCTGCGCGCGTAGACCTCGTCGTCCGCGATGATCGCGTCGTACGGAAATTTCTCGGTTCGAGACTGTGCGGTCGCTTGATCGGTGAACGCCGCAAGCGAAGTGACCAACATCAGCGCGATGACGATCGTGCGCATGGCAAGTCTCCTGGAAGAAATGACGAAGTGGGTCGGGTTGATAGGGGAATCGTGTCCATAGCCTCAAGGTCAGTCCGGCTCACGCACCTCGACCTCCTCGCCATCCGGGCCGAGCAGATACGCGATGCGACCGGCTCCGGGCACAGGCGGCTTGAACGGTTCAGGGTGTGATGGATGCAGACGTGCTCCGAGAGACTTGGCCCGTTCCAAAAAGGCATCGAGGTTCGCCACCTCGAACGCCAAATGCACCGGGCCGGGGAAAAAATCATTCCAGTCAGACAGCCACTCGCCCACGCGAGCGCTGAATAGTTCCAGTTTCAGGTCGCCAAGTTTCAACCACGCCATCTCCCGCCGCTTGAACGGCCGCCGCGAGACCAGTTCGGCACCGAAGAGTTCGGTATAAAACCTCACGGCCTGGTCCAAGTGTGCCGTTTGCAATGCGATGTGGTGCATGCGGCAGACGGTCGCTTCTCCAGACATTTCTTGAATCCTCGCCTCCAAATATGGCACACGCGAATCAATACGGGCCGGTCATTCGGAATTGCCGAGCTATACCAGCGGTTCAACGTGCCGCTTGAACGCATTGGGAAACCTAGGAAGTCTGATTGTGCCTGACAGTCAGGTCGTGACTTGTCGAGAAGCTCCCGCACGCTCACTATCCGTCAATGTGACAGGGTCGTTGGTTTCGGCAATTCGTCTGGCCGAGCGAGGTCTCCGCATCGGGAGGAAGAGCGGGAATGAGAGTTTGGCCGGGAAAGCCGTCGCCACTGGGTGCGACGTGGGATGGTGTGGGAGTCAACTTTGCCTTGTTCTCGCAGCACGCAAAGAGCGTTGACTTGTGTTTGTTCGATTCCCCCGACGCAAAGCAAGAGTCGCATCGTATCGAATTGCCGGAGCAGACCGATCAAGTCTGGCACGGGTACCTCCCCGACGTGCAACCGGGACAGCTTTACGGATATCGCGTGAGAGGCGACTACAACCCGTCGGCCGGACATCGGTTCAATCCGAGCAAAGTCATGCTCGATCCGTATGCGAAGGCGATTGGCCGGGATGTCCTCTGGTCGGACGCGATGTTCGGCTATGTCGTCGGTCATACGGCTCAGGACTTGTCGTTTGACGAGCGGGACAATTCGGCTGGCGCACCGTTGGGAGTCGTTATCAACGAGGAATTCTCCTGGCGCGGCGATCGACGGCCCAACACGCCATGGCACAAGACCGTGATCTACGAAACTCACGTGCGTGGCTTCACGCGGCAGCATCCCGATGTCCCCGAAGGTTTGCGCGGAACGTTTGCCGGACTCGCCTCGAAGGAGGCGATCAAGCATCTGCAGAAACTCGGCGTCACGGCAGTCGAACTGATGCCGGTACATCATCATGTCGATGACCGGCACCTGATCGAAACCGGCCGCACGAATTACTGGGGCTACAACACACTGAACTATTTCGCGCCTGACCTGCGGTACGCTGCGGCGAAGACTCCACATGAGGCGGTGCGCGAGTTCAAGCAAATGGTTCTTAACCTGCACCGAGCTGGACTCGAAGTGATTTTGGACGTGGTTTACAACCACACTGGCGAGGGAAATCAATTTGGTCCGACGCTTTCGTTGCGTGGCATCGACAATTCCAGCTACTACCGGCTGGCTTACGATCGCCGGTACTACGTCGACTTCACCGGTTGTGGCAACACGCTCAACATGGTCTGCCCGCGCGTGCTGCAATTGATCATGGACAGCCTGCGGTACTGGGTGACTGAGATGCACGTGGACGGGTTTCGCTTTGATTTGGCGGCCGCGCTGGCTCGCGAACTGCACGAAGTGGACAAGCTCGGTGCGTTCTTCGACATCATTCATCAAGACCCTGTTCTGTCACAGGTGAAGCTGATTGCGGAGCCGTGGGATCTGGGCCCGGGTGGTTATCAGGTCGGCAACTTTCCAATCGGCTGGACCGAATGGAACGGAAAGTATCGTGACAACATTCGACGTTTCTGGTGCAGCGACGGCTCGGCAGTTTCGGAGTTCGGTACTCGGTTGACTGGCAGCAGCGACTTGTACGGACACAACGGACGCAGGCCGTATGCCAGCATCAATTTCGTCACCTCGCACGACGGATTCACTCTGCAGGATTTGGTCAGCTACAACCAGAAGCACAACGAAGCCAACGGCGAAGAGAACCGTGATGGTGAGCAGCACAACATCACATGGAACTGCGGAGTCGAAGGTCCGACGGACGATCCCAAAATCATCGCCCTGCGAGAACGTCAGAAGCGAAACTTTTTCGCGACGCTGTTGCTATCTCAGGGGGTGCCGATGATCCGTGGCGGGGACGAACTGAGCCACTCGCAACAGGGCAATAACAACGCCTATTGTCAGGACAGCGAACTGAGCTGGTTGAATTGGGAGCTCGCATCGCGCGAGCGGGACTTCTTGGAGTTCTGCCGGAGTGTCGTGGCACTGTGGCACGCGCATCCGGTGTTTCAGCGACGATATTTCTTCCAAGGTCGGCCGATTCGCGGCGGCGATGTTCGGGACATCACCTGGCTGACGTCCAAAGGATTGCCGATGACCGATGCGGATTGGCACTCGGAACACGCTCGCTGCCTGGGAATCCTGTTGTCTGGCGATCAGATCGATGAGTCAGATGAGCAAGGCCAACCGATCACTGACGACACAATGTTGGTCTTGTTCAATTCCTCTCCCGGCGATGTGTCGTTTGTGTTGCCAGACGCACCGACAGCAGGAGTTTGGGACATCGTGCTCGATACCGCGAACTCGAAACTCTATGCATCTCGGAAAGCGGCCGGGGTCTCGTTGAAACTCATGGCACGGTCAATGATGGTCTTGCAACTTCGTGAAACGCCGACTCAGCGTGTGAAACAAGCGGCGGCTCGCGCTGTGCGGCGGTCGAAGTAGGTCAGTCTTTTCCGTTTGACCTACGAGATCACCGAATCCCCAGCAGGTTGCTGAGCTGTGTGCTTTGCGAGTTGAAGGCACCGATGCGCGGTTCGACGGAGATGGCGATGCCGGCGTTGTTCTTGCTGGCATCGAAGTTCGCGCCGAGATGGAACAGGAAGTCTGCTCCGACGCGAGTGAGTGTGAATGATTGGCCGCGATTGTGTCGCTCGGCGAGATCATAGGCAGTGCCAGCGGTGCCGATCCATTTGTCGCTCATCGCGTAGCTGGCGGACGCCGTAAGAATCTGGCTGTCCAAGCCAGAACCGTTCACTTGTCGGATGCCGGCATAGAGACTGCCGCGCGTGCTGCGCTGATTCAGCACGCCAAAGTTCCACAGTTCCATCCCGCCGCTGAAGACGTCGATAAGGCCGTTGGCCAACAGCGATGTCCGTTCGCCAACGTGCCAGGCGTATCGGCCGCCGATCAGTCCGGCCGTCTGGCTGAAGTTGTCGCGAGTCGAGTTCGGGAACAGTGACATCTCTAAATCGAGCGTCATCCAGTCCTTCACCTGCTGACGTTCCAATGGGCCGACTTTGGTTTGCCAGCGATTTCGCCACCCGAGCCGAATGACATGCAGATCATCAACCAGTTCGTGCCATGGAGCGGTCACGCTGCTACCGGCCCCCGAACGAACCGCGAACGAACGGGGATCGAACGCCGAAGTCGAGAAACCGGGGACCAGCGGCAACGCACCTCCAAAAGTGTTGATCAACAGCCGTTGGCGGAATCGTTCCTGAGAGTTGTCGTCGAACTCGTTCCACTGCGGGATGATTGGATTTCCCAGACTGTCGTTCAGGCTGCGATTGGATTCGGTCAGTGACCAATCGAGATCGAACACCATTTTGTGAGCCAAGCCGTTCAGGCCGAAAATGCGGCTTTGCGCCCAGGGCATGTACTTCGCGAATTGAATGCTGCCGCGCAGTCCAACGCTGCCGACAATCCGATCGATGCCGTCACCGGTGAAACTGTCACTCCAGCCGGCGGCCTCACCCCAGACATACGGGACCAGGTTGAACGAGCCGAAGTTCAGCGGCGCCGACAGTTCGTGCCGCGTCATCGCGAGGCCGCCGTTCATGTCGCCGTAGTAGGGCAGGGGACTGAAAAGATCGCCGGGTATGCTTGGCGGGTTGGCTTGATTGAGTTGCGCGTAGCCGGCCATCGAGTGACTGGACCACGACAGCCAGCCGCCCAGCAATGGCTCGCCCAGAAACGTGAAGTCGCCGCGGGGCAGCCATTGAGTATTGTTTTCGAAGCTGAAGAGCTGCGGTCGGACGAGCAAACTCCACTGCCAGTTGTCGAGCTGTTGCTGCAATCCGGCAATTGTTTCGATGTCCTTGCTGGTGTCGAATTCGCTCTCGTAGTACTGCTCCAGATAGTTGCGATCGGAGAGGTAGCCAATCTCGCCGCGCAGCAGGAGCCCGTCGGGCAGGTCTTGCATGTGCCGCCAGGTCAACCGCCCGCGACTGTTTTGGGGAAGATCAAGCGCGCGTCGGTTCAGGCCGAGGTTGTCTTTTCCGGAATCGTAAATGTAATTCAAAAGCCCCTCGCCGAACGCACGTCCCGGCAGGCCGAAGAGATCGTTGGCCACATAGTTGCCGCTCAGGCCGACGCTGGGGCCGCGTTGCGAGAAGTAATTGAAGTCTAAGTTCAGCTTCGTTCCCGGCGGTTCTTCCGCGCCGATCAGCGAGAACAGATCCCAAGAGGTCCGCAGTTGCACACCGAAAACTCGATCCGAATCGAATTCCAAGCGACGGATCGGAATGTTGGGAGCATCCGCAGGACCAGCGACGAACGGCACGTATCCAATCGGCACGTCGTTCGCGAACGGGGTATCAACCAGGAAGGTGTTGTTGAGCGAAGTGACGTACGGCACTTCGCGATAAATCGGTGCTCCTGTCGCGGGGTCGAACCGGCTCGAATCAAATCCTTCCCCGATCCGTGGCAGATCGAGCGGCTGAGCGAAATACGGCTCGACGAAAATGTCGCTGCTTTGGATGCGATAGCCGGGTTTCCCAAATGAGCTGCCGGAGGTCCAGGCATTCGATGCGTGGAATTCGCTACGCGAGTTTTGCCGGATCTTTTCCGCACGCACGCGAATCCGCTGACCACCCAACTCCGGTGGCTTGAAGGACAACTCGGCATCGAGCAGCAATCCGCGTTCTTCCCGAGCGTCGTAGTACGCCCGCTCGGCCCTCAGCACACTGACTCCCTGCCGAACCAGAATGTTACCTTCGAGATAAACTTGATACTTCGCCTCCTTCGATTGCAGGGTTTCAAAATTGAATTCGTCAGAGGCGGTCGTGTCCGTCCAAATGACGACTTGGTCGGCCGAAAGATCGATGATGTCGAGCCGCTCGTCCCCTTCGATCACCAGATTTACGCCACCGGTCAGAATCGTGACTTGTTCTGGCGGCACGGTGTTTTCGGATTTCTTGGTGTCGAGCTGAAAGTTCTTGGAGGTGCGTGGAGAAACGCGAATGCGTCGCATCCCTTCGCGAGCAACCGGCGAACGCAAACTTGGCTGTGTTGTTTCCGGCGAGGGGACGACAAATTGCGTTTGAGTGAGCGCGGATCGTTGCACGGCTCGCCGCCGTGCGGCCGCTCGTTTGAACACCGGCTCTTCGTCGATCTTGAGGCTGGCGGACGAGAAGCGGAACTGCGTCGCGACGCTTCCCATTCGAGTGCTCAACTGCACGAAGGCGTTCGGCTGCTGATCCGATTGTCCCACTTGCTCGACGCGGACATCATCTTCCAAGTACAGCGCGAGCTTTTCTGTTTCCGATTGGCGCGACTGCCAGACGACCATTTGTCGCGAGGTTATCACCGTGCTGCCCTGCTGCAAGCGGCAGTGCCCCCGCAAGATGCGAACTCGCTGACCCTCATCTGTTGTGCCTTCGGTTGCATAGTCGGCCGTGATCGCAATTGGATCATCGGCAGCCACCTCTGAAGGCTCGCTCTCCGCCCTCAAGTTGGCGCGCAGCAACACGCCGAGTACGCACAATCCTAGTGCGCACCACACGGCGAACCATCGCAGGCGGTTAAAGGAACGCTGGCCCGACACGGGGGCTCCCGATGGGCAAAGACAACAAAGGCGGGACCAAGACACGACAGGAAACAGGACAGGAATACCAGCGGCAAAGTCTGCCGCGGGAAGGGGGCGGGGTTATAGGACCGGCCGCCGGAAAGGGTCTAGAGCGTTTCTGGAGGGCGGGGTCAGGGGTCGAAGGAAAGGGTCAGCCAAGGAAATGCCGCAGTCTTTTCGCGGTTCGCCAGACAACGTAACTTCTCGCGGCTGATTCCTGATTCCTGATTCCTGATTCCTGATATGCTCCGCCATCTCCTCGAACTGATCCGCTTCAGCCACACGATTTTCGCGATGCCGTTCGCGTTGCTGGCCGCGATTTTGGCGTGGCATGGCCGAGCCGAGCCTTTCGCGGGTCGTGAATTAACGGGGATTCTGCTGTGCATGGTCTTCGCGCGATCGGCGGCGATGGCGTTCAATCGGCTGGTCGATTGGAAGTTCGACGCAGCGAATCCGCGCACGGCGACTCGGCATCTGCCGGCTGGTTTGCTCAGCGGCACGAGCGTCGTGCTGTTCACAGTCGTTTGCAGCGCGGCGTTCGTCGGCTCGACGTTGCTGTTCCTGCCAAACCTGTGGCCAATCCGACTGGCGGTTCCGGTGTTGTTGTTTCTGTTGGGTTATTCGTATGCCAAGCGGTTCACGACCTGGTGTCATTACTGGCTGTCCGCCGCGCTGATGCTCTCGCCGATCGCCGCCTGGATCGCGATTCGAGGCGAGGTCGCTTGGACTCCGGTCAGTCTCGCAGCGGTCGTGTTCTTCTGGGTCGGCGGCTTCGACATCTTGTACGCCTGTCAGGACGCGGACTTTGACAAGCAGAATCAACTTCGCAGCATCCCGGCCCGCTGGGGCATCCCGCGAGCGTTGAAGCTCGCCTTGCTCAGTCATGTGCTGACCGCGATCAGCCTGTTTGCGTTCTGGTACGTTGCCGGTCTGGGGACGATTTTCTTGGTTGGCATCGTCGGCGTGACGCTGCTGTTAGCGTACGAGCATTGGCTCGTGCGACCCGACGACCTGAGCCGAGTCGGCGTCGCGTTCTTCAACGTCAACGCCGTGATCGGCGTCGGCCTACTGCTGCTGAGCGTCGCGGATCTGTATTGGCGATGAAGCCGATGGATCGCATTGGGCTGCGGCAGTCTGCTGCCGGAAGTGAGGTTGGTTACTGCACGGAAGCAGCTGCCGACGATCGGTCTGTCCAACAGCAGGCGGCCCCTTTCCACATCATCATCATCTTGATCGGCTCGCCGGGGATCTCGACCGTCTCTGCGGCAGCGACACCCATCGCCGACAGCTCAGACAGCACAAGCATCGCACTAGCGGTGAGCAGCAACTGCACCAACATCGAACTTCGACTCAGCACCCCTCGTCGGCGAGTCATCGCTCACCTCCTGCAGAGATTCAGATTGTGAAATCGAACAGCTCATCGCAAACCGCAGATCGCGATGCTACCTCGGTAATCGTTCAGCCGTCGCAACCGAAAGTCTCACGCGACCCGATCCACCAGCGCGTCAGCCACGAAACGGGCAAGTCGGGTTGCAAAATCGGCGTCTCACGGCCGAACGATCTGGCGATATTTTCCGCTGCGAGAAACCCGCTGCGCACGGCCCCCTCCATCGTGGCTGGCCAGCCGGTCTGGGTCCAATCGCCTGCCAGTTGCAGGTTGGCGATTGGCGATTGTTGCGCCGGTCGCAAATCTTCGGAACGGGGTCGCGGCGAAAAGACTGCTGTGTGCTCGACGATCATTCTTGAGTGCAACAACTTGGCCGCGTTCGCTTCGGGCCAGATCCCCTTCAGTTCCGCCACGACTTCGGCAATGACCTGCTCCTGCGAACGCTCGGCCGCTTCGCGAGCGTTGCTGATGACGACCTGGTAGTAGTTCCGAGTTTCGAGTTGCGAGTTGCGAGTTGTGCCGTTCTCACGGGGAGCTGGGAATTGGGGACTCGGAACTTTGCTGCGATTGAACATCCACTGGCTCAACCGTCCCACCAGCACCGCATGTGGCAATTCGGTGATCGGGCGATCGAACCAGAGATGCACGCTGGCAATCGGCGCTGACTCCAGTTGGTCGATGAGGTTAAACGGCGGTTGGTTGTGCCATGCGCCTGGCAAGAGCGAACAGAGTCGCTGATGAGGGACCGCCGCCACAAACTGTTTTGCCGAGAGGCATTCACCGTTACGAAGATCGACGGCGACGACATGATCGTTTTCCAAGACCAGCCGTTCGACACCCGACTTCAAACGGACCTCAACGCGATGCGACGTCAACCATTCAGTCAGTTGTCCGGAGTACAACTCATCCAGCGGGAGTGTTGGTAACCACACCTCCCAGCCGTGTCGGTTTGCGAGAAATCCATCGACGAAGACCTTCCGCGCTGCCGCGACAGACACACGATCAAGCGATTCGCTGAGAGCGCTCACCAGCACGACCCACCAAAACCGCTCGACGACATTGGCCGGTTGTCGATGCTCGGCCAACCATTCCGCAAAGTTCATTCGTTGTGCAGTCTCTGGCCGTTGGCGAGCCAATGCCTTGAGGCCGCGAGCCAGTGCCAATTTCTCTCGCAACGTCAGGTAGCTCAATCGCAGAAATGCCGCCGTGAGGTGCAACGGCGCGGGCAAGGGAATCGCGGAGAACCGGCAAACATCGGGAGGAGTGTTTGTCGTGAGGGTCGGCGGCGCGACAAAAAACAGCTCGCGCTCGCGGCGAAATGACGCTTCAATCCCGGTCACGCGACAGAAGTGTCGAAAGTTGGTGCAGCAACCCATCGCCACATGCTGGCAGTTGTCGATCAATTCGCCGGTTGTCAAATCTTCGAACGAACTCGCTCGCCCGCCGAGTCGCGGACGTGACTCCAGCAAAGTGACCGTCACACCCGTTTGCGCCAGCGCGACACACGCCGCTAATCCCGCCAATCCGCCACCAATCACGATCACGTCGCTCATGCGGGAACTCTAGTGCGCAGCAGGCTGTCGGCAGTAGGCAGTGAAACGAAACAGGCCCCGACTGAATTTCCAGTCGGGGCCTGCATTCTGTTTCTGTCGGCTCACCCTACGGCGCGTCTGGTCCGGAGCAGCGGATCAGGTGGTCGTGGTCAATGTAGATGACCTCGGTTGCCTCGTCTTCGTGAGTGAACGGAATCGGCCAAGTCGAGCGAATCGTTTTGTCGTAGTAGACCGTGCATTTGTAGTGGCAGTGGTGTAGACGAGCCGGTCCGGCGAGCGGATAGAAGCGGCATTCATCGACGCGGTCCACGATCGGTTCGACCACGATGCGGACGTTGTTACGGAAGGTCTCAGCGATGAAGGCCAAACCACCTTCCGCGCTGTCCGGCAGAGATCGCATAACCTCATCTGACGATGGCGGGTCCAGGCAGAACAACGGGGCGTTTTCCCCTTCGACGGGATCCAGGATCGGCACCTTGGTGTATCGCTCCTCTTCCCAGTAGGTGTCCTCGATCTGCTGCTGCCAGTAGGCACTCACCGGGATCGGTGGTGTTATCACCCAGAACTTAGAGTAGGTCACGGCTGTCATCACGGCACCACTAAAAATGTGGCAACCACTGCAGGCGGTCGTCATCGATACCAAGAGAATCAGCAACGACCAACGTCGAATCGGTTTCATGGGCACACCTTTTCCCGGATGGAATCGGAAGGGACGCGTGACTCTCATCGGCTGTTAAACCTTGCCGACTTGGAGGAATTTCGGGATTTTGACGGTCGTTTGATCCGGAAACGATCGCAGCAGCAGATGCTGTCCGTTCAAGGCATCTGATGGATTTGGTCGCGGCCACGTTCTTCAAACGAAAAATCTCCGAGCGCCTGTACGCTCGGAGATCTCAGAAAAGGAGAATCAGACAGCGTCGAAGTCCTGGCTACCAGTTCTTCGGACTGAGGAACCACCACCACTTTTCGGTGCGCGACCGAAAGTTGAGGTTCCATCGGCCGTCGTCCCATTCCAACTGAGCTGATCGCCAACCCAGCGGGACTTGCGGATATGGGTAAAACGGACCGATGTAGGGCCAAGCGCTGGCGCTGTACTCTTTCGGATACGAGATCGCCGCTGAGTTGGGATACTGGGCGTAAGTGGGCCAGGAATAGTTCGGAAGATTGGGCGAGTCGTAGACTTGTCCTGCGTTCGACCGACCCATCGGGATCGGCGGCATTGGCATGCCACCACCCATCGGTTCACCTTCTTGCTGGAAGGCCGCCGGGTGAATTGGGGCACGCATCGGGCCTGGACCGTATGCCGCCTGACTCGCGTAAGGAACCGGACCAGCTTGGTGACGAGCCGCGTGCGGCGACACCGTTACCTTGTTGTCTACGGTTTCAATCCCGTTCAAGTTCGAGACCACTTGAGTGATCCTGGCTCGCTGAGCAGGATTCGCGACCGCACCGCCAATCACGGCGTGACCGTCTTCAAAGCGAACTTCCAGGTCGAAGCCGCTCATCCCGGCCTTGCCGAGTGCGGCGGCGATCCCCTCCGCCATTTCCTGATTCGTTGGCGGAGCGGTATTGGAAACCTGCTGAATTTCCTGTTGAGCCTTTTCCGCTTGCCTTACCGCAGCCACTTTCGGCGGCGAGACGATCAGCTGATTGTCGACTCTTTTCACTCCCTTCGCTCGCGAGGCGACTTGTGTGGCCTTGTCCTTTTGAGCGGGATCGGTCACTTCGCCGGTCAGGATGGCGGTGCCTTCCTTGACCTCGATGCCGATGTCGTAGCCTTGCAAGTCGGCGCTTCGCAGAGCGCCGGCAACTTCGTTGGCCGTCTTTTGGTTTTTCTGCTTCGCGGCTTGCTGGCTTTGGGCGGAATTGCCCCACAACGCCGCGTCACTGGCGGCTGGCGCGATGGCCAGCAACCCTAACGCCATCAGCCATTTTCCAAGATGTCGCATGGACTCCTCTCCTTCGTCTTCGGCAGTTCCCGCCGAGGCGGGGGTTTTTCGAACCGCTCTCCTTGAACACGGCTCGCGCAGTCTGATCGCTTTTCAAAGAATCGGTCGGCGGAGTCTGGTTACAGAAACTTTTCTGATTGTTTCGAGAAAAATGGCTCAGAGTCCGTTGGTCGGCTGGTTGGCTGGTCGCCGTCGGTTTGCTATTCTACCGCACCTTCGTGGGCCTTCTGTCGCCGGAATTCGTTCTGGCACAGAGGTCTCTGGCAACCGTAGGCGTCGATTTGGAGACATTCTGAAAAATGGCAAGCCGTTTGGATAAGCGTAAAGAGTTCGAGGCGGCCGAGGGTCAAGGGGCCGACGGCTCGACAGGCAAGGACGAAAAAGGAAAACGCAAGCGGGTTGTCGCCGCAGGAGCCAAGAAGAAGCCGGTCAAAAAGAAAACCCGCGTAAAGCCGGTTGAGCGTCGACGCATCGTGTGGGTAATTTTCAACAACACTCAAAAGGAAGAAGACCGCTTCCCGTTTGACCAGAAAAAGGCTGCTGAAGAACGAATCGAAGTGTTGCGATCCAAGAGTAAACGACTGTATTGGCTGCAAGCGGTGAAAGAAGCGATCGGAGCCCCACCGCCGGGTGCCATTACGGACATTTACGAAGAACGCTACGTGCCGGAAGTCGAAATCGAGGATGAGGTCGAAGTCGATCTCGAAGAGGAAGAAGAAGAAGAGGAAGAGGAAGAAGAAGACGACGACGACGAGTAGTTTTCGCTGTGCGGTTCTCGAAGTTGCTCATCGACGAAAAAAGCACCCGTTTTTGGACGGGTGCTTTTTTGTTTTCGTTCTCTTGGCAAACCAAAAAACGATCCAGGATACCGATTACGGACCGGTCGTGGTGTTTGTGGTAATCACTCCGTTCGGGTTCAGACGAGCCAGTCGCGCTCGGCGTTCTGCTCGGCGGCGGTTACGGCGAGAAATTTCACTCGGCTTCTCGTAATACTCGCGGCGACGCATTTCCTTTTTGATTCCAGCGTGTTCGACCAACTTTCGAAACCGCTTCACTGCGTCTTGAATTTTCTCGTTGTCTCGCAAACGCAACTTAACCACGAACGACCTCCTTCATGGCAACCTCCAACAAACTGAAAATCAGGAAATACCGCAGCCCACTGCCGCAACCAATTTGAGCCTCGACGTGGACGCCGACGTCGAGTAATCGACGTGGCCGATGTTCGAGGATTTACGTGGATTCCGAAGGGACGAAGGTATATTCGGGCATCGTTTCGGTTGTCAACGCAGCCATCTTGATTGCCAGTGAAGATCGCCATATTTTAGCTGGCAATGAATGCCTTTGCTTCGACCGCTTGCCGAGACTGTTTGGCGTCCGCGCCAATGTGGCGACGTGAAGTGTTGCGTGTAGGAGCGCTGAGCCTGGCTGGACTCGATCTCCCACTGTGGTTGCAAGCACAGGACGCGGCGCGAGCGGAACCGATATCAGCCATGCAGGCGACGAAGCATGCGAAGGCGTGCATCTTTCTGTTCATGTGGGGCGGCCCGGCTCAGCAGGACACCTGGGACATGAAGCCGAATGCTCCGGTCGAGTATCGCGGCGAATTCCAACCGATCGCGACTAAGCTTTCGGGAGTGCAAATCTGCGAGCATCTGCCGCAATTAGCCCAGCGCGCCGACAAATTGGCGATCATCCGTTCAATGACTCACGGTGACGTCGATCACACCACCGCCACGCACTTTCCGTTGACCGGGCGAGCCGTTCCACGTCGGGGCGCTCCGCTGCCGGAGGATTGGCCGAGCATTGGTTCCGTCGTTGCTCGTTTGGGGCGCGGACGCGGGCCGTTGCCGCCGTTTGTGTCGATGATGCCCGTAGTCCCCAACGGTGCGCCGCGATTTGTCGAGGAGTCCCACGGACAGGGGGCAGGTTGGTTGGGTCCCACATTGAACCCGATGCGGATCGACGCCGATGGCAGCAAGCTCGATTACAAGGTGGGAGAATTCTCGTTACACGCCGACGTCCCCGAAGACCGCTCGAATCGTCGCCGTGAGTTGCTCAAAGACATCGACCAGCAACTGCGAAAGCTCGAAGGTCACGCGAACATCGCGGCGGCTCGCAGCCATTACGATCGAGCCTTCTCGCTGTTGTCCTCACGCGGTGCGGTCGAGGCGTTTGATTTGACTCGCGAACCACAATCTGTCCGCGAACGCTACGGCATGAATCCGCACGGACAATCGGTGCTGCAAGCTCGGAGGTTGGTTGAGGCAGGCGTGCCGTTCGTCACGGTCTTCTGGCCCAATGACGGTATCACGAACGTCAGCGTCTACTGGGACACGCACAATCGCAACTTCATCGACTTAAAGTCGCGGCTGTGTCCTGTCACCGATCAAGCCTTCAGTGCATTGCTGGACGACCTGCAAGACCGCGGGATGCTCGACGAAACGCTCATCGTCTGGACGGGCGAGATGGGTCGCACGCCCCGCGTCGGCCAAGGGGTCGTCGGCGGAGCTGGTGCTGGCCGTGACGGCCGCGATCACTGGCCGAGCTGCTTCACGTCGGTCCTCGCGGGCGGAGGCATTCGGGGTGGCATGGTTCATGGTTCGAGCGATCGTTTTGCCGCTTATCCCGCCAATAATCCGACACCTCCCGAAGACCTTGCGGCGACAATCTACCACTGCCTTGGCATCGATCCGCATTTGCAGGTGGCCGACAATCTTGGCCGTCCGCTGACCCTCTGCGAAGGGACGCCGATCCAGCCAATCCTTGCGTGAATTTTCGGCGATAGGAAACGGCGGTGAGTCTGTTCAGGCGTCGTCAGTCGGCCCGCTCGCCGTTGGCTTGATCGCGCTTCTTCGCTTGCCTCTGATGCGACTGGCGGCGAGCATTGGTGACCTGCGCCGGTCCTTCCGGAGCCACCAGAAAGTAAATTCATGATCCTGCGTCTGCTCTGCCTCGACCTGCTTTTGATCACGGCAGTTGCCAACGCTGAGGATCACGTGCGCGATCTTCAAACGGCTGCGGTCAAGAATGGTCACTCTCCGATTGCTCATTGGGGCGTTGATCCGAAGAACTACAAGGAATGGAGTACACACAGTAATCGCCTGATTCCTGTGTACACGTTTGGAACTCTGGGGGCGGGTGAGGGAGTCGATCTCAACAGTTATCTCGGCAAGAACAGCGCGTACCGCAGCGAAGCAAAGCTCAAATCGATCTACGGTCGTGTTCCGTCCAACACGCTGAATTTTGAGGCTCAGTATTGCGACCAAACTGATCTCGCGGCGTTGCAGCGAGCCGCATTCAGGGCTGGCAAAAAGCACGTCATCTTGATGATCTTCGACGGAATGGATTGGCAGACAACGCGACTTGCTGCAATCTACAACGAAAAGCGAGTCAGCTACTCGCAAGGACGTGGGACTGGCACTCACTTTCAAAACTACACGGCAAACGGCACGACGCAGTTTGGATTCATGTGTGTCGCGCCTCTCAATGACGGCACCGAATGCGATGTTGATACGCAGACCGTCACCAATCCTGGCGGAAAGTATCCCGGGGGATACAACGTCGCAAAGGGCGGAGCATTCCCCTGGTCCTCGCCGAGCGACGACATCTTTTATCTCACCGGTCGCGCGCCTGACGGCAAAGGTAAAGGCGAGCACCCTTATCCTGACTCAGCTAACACGGCTCAGGCGATGACTTCTGGCGTGAAGAGTTACAACAACTCGATCAACGTCGATTACGCGGGCCAGCATGTTTCGCCGATTTCTCATGAGCTCCAAACCGCAGGATTTGCGGTGGGAGCGGTCACAAGTGTTCCGATTAGTCATGCAACGCCTGCGTGCTCGTATGCTCAGAACGTTGATCGAGATGATTATCAAGATTTGACCCGTGATCTCTTGGGGCTGCCGTCGAGTTCGCATCCGACAAAGCCGCTGCAAGGACTGGATGTGCTGATTGGTGGTGGCTTTGGAGATACCGCAACGAAGACCGGAGACGCCGAAAAGAAAATGCGGGGGCAAGGAAAGAACTTTGTTCCCGGTAATATTTGGTTGACGGCAACCGACCGCCGCACAATCGATGTGGCAACCGGAGGGCGGTACGTTGTCGTCGAGCGAACTGCCGGGGCCAGTGGTCGTGAATCTTTGTTGGCCGCCGCCGACCGAGCCGTCTCATCGAGTCACCGTTTGCTTGGGTTCTTTGGTATTGGCTCAGCGAAAGGGCATCTGCCGTTTGCAACTGCGGACGGTGATTTTCAGCCCGCTGTTGGACGGGCCAATAAGATTGAGTCGTACACATCCGCCGATCTCGCCGAGAACCCGACTTTGGCCGACATGACTGCTGCTGCTTTGATGGTTCTCGACAAGAATAAGAAAGGCTTCTGGCTGATGGTCGAAGCCGGAGACGTTGATTGGGCCAATCACGACAATAACCTCGACACTTCGATCGGTGCGGTTAATTCCGGAGACCTTGCGTTTCGAGTCATCACTGATTGGGTGGAAAAGCACAGCAACTGGAGCGAGACCCTGGTCATTGTGACAGCTGACCACGGGCACTATCTGTGGCTTGATCGTCCGGAGGGGCTGATCCCCTAAGCTTGCAACCTTTGGGTCTGAATTGTCCGAAAATACCTGACGATCAAGTTGCAACCCCAAAAAAGCCAAATCGAATTGTAAATTTAAGCGAACGTTTATAGAAAACTGTGGGTTTCAGCAGGTCTCGCAGTCCGTTTCACCAGAGGAGCCTGACCGTGAAGCGTTGGTCGATTCTTTCTGCAAGTGTTTGCTTGTCGTTGGGAGTCTTGGGGTTGAGTGTCTTTGACGCTCACGCAAAACCGCCGGTGGCTCAGAAGAAAGTCGAAAAGGCCCCGGTTGATCCGAAGGCAGAAGCGGCCTTCCGGGAGCAGGCCAAAAAGCTAACGAGTGGCACTGAACTCGACAAAGTTCTGGCTCTCGAAAACACAGAACGGGGCATCAAGGCTGATGCAATGCCCGTCGTTGATAATCTGACATTTTTGCGTCGGGTGTACTGTGACCTGGTTGGCCGGATCCCGACGAATGAAGAAGCCGTTGCCTTCGAGGCGGATCAGAGTCCTGCCAAGCGGAATGAGATCATTGATCGGCTGATCGCGGATGAGCGATTCGTCGATCGCTGGACGGTTTTTTACGCGGACATGTTTCGATTGCGTGCTCAGGCCGATGGTGGAGGGGCGGCGCTGGCGTGGGTCCATCAGGCAATTGCCGACGGGATGCCGCACGACGAGATGTCTCGCCGACTCATTACTACGAATGGCAAGGCGGGAGCCGCTCCTGAAGTTGCGTTCGTGTTGGGTGACAATGCTGATCCGATGATCCTTGCAGGGGTCACATCGCAGGTATTCATGGGTGTCCGCATCTCGTGTGCTCAGTGTCACGATCATCCATTTGATGTTTGGACGCAGGAGAACTTTTACGGTTTTGCGGCGTACTTCGGGAAAACTCAGCGAATCGAGAATCAGTTCACTCGGACGATCTACGCCAAAGAGAATGAGCGATCGACAGTTCTCTGGCCGCCTGAAGGTAAAGCGAAACCGGATGAGCGGAAGCCGATGAAGCCGAGCTTCCCGTTCGATACCGTCGCCGCCAACGAGACACCGGAATACATCGCTCGGTTTAATGCCTTGCGAGCGAAGCAGAAGGCCGAGAGAGAGGCCTTGTTAGCCAAGGCTGGCGAGAAGGGTTCCGACGTTGACGACTTGTTGGCGGATGCCTCCGAGAACGAGCAGAAAGCGAAGGGCAAAAAGCAGGACGATGCCATCACGAAACAGGCTAAACAGGACGCCAAAGATCTCAACATCAAGGCGGGACTGTATGTGACCAGCGAATGGCGGACTCAGCTTGCTGAGTTGGTCACGTCGCCTCGCAATCGGTTCTTTGCGAAGAATCTCGTGAACAGAGTGTGGGCCGACTTGGTCGGACGTGGGATCGTCGATCCGATCGACGACTTCAGTGACAATAACCCGCCCAGTCACCCGAAGACGCTCGATTACATCGCCGATGAATTTGTGGCCAGTGGTTACGACTTGCGGACACTGGTGCGGCTGATCGTCAGCAGCCAAGTCTATCAGCGGGCGCATGTCTATGGTTTGGCCGAGCAGGATCAGCAAGATCTTGAGAAATCATTCCTCGCGACTCCGATGCGGCGAATGCTCAGCGAAACCTTGTACGACAGTATCATCACGGCCGGACACTTGTTCGATGTGAAGCACTCGCCCGGCAAAAACATGAAGACCACCTGGAAGCTCTCGCAAATGGTGAAGCCGGGCACGGGTCGTCCAGGTCTGGCTCTGACCGCCATGAAGTTCGAACAGAAGATGGCCATGAATGGTCCAGAAATGGATCGGGAGGAAGCGGCGCCTGGCCTCGACCTCGAAAAGGGGATCGAGATTAACTTCGGCAAAGTCCTCGCGAACGCAAAGAAAGAGGAATCGAAAGTCGAAGTCGAAGAGATGCGCGTGATGTCCAAAGAAGAGATTGAAGCCGAGCGGATGCGGGCTCAAATGCAGACGCAGCGTCGCGGAGTCGATTACATCGATCGCTATGTGAAGGCTACCTTCGACGACAACCCAAAGTTTGGTTCATCTTTGCGGATGTCGTCACCGGCAGCTCCCGAGCATTTCTTGCGGGTCTTCGGTCAAACGGACCGTGAAATCCTCGGGGAAACTCGTGATCACGCGCCGAATATGCGGCAGGCTCTGATGATGCTCAACGGTCAGTTGATTCACGAAGCATCTCGTGTTGGTGAATTCGAGCCGATGCATGCAGTGCTGGCTGAGCAAAAGAACCTCGACGGAGCCATTAAATTGGCCTACCGTGAGATCCTGACCCGTGAGCCAACTGCGGATGAAATCCGTGAGGCGAAAACGATCATCGCCGCTCAGAAAGATCAGTTCGATGGCATGGCTGACTTCCGTTGGATTCTCCTCAATTGCAATGAATTCCGTTTCTTGCCCTGACCGCGTGGGGCAGGTTGTCAGCCTGCCCGCTTCGTTTCTCTGATTGGCAGGTTGAAATCCTGTCCCACGATCTAATCCGATTCAGAAAGGAACTCGACATGGGCTGTCTGGACTACCAAATGAATCGCCGTGCTGTGTTGCAGGCGTCACTGGCTTCGATCCTGGGTTTCTCGATGCGCGACTTGGTCGCTTTAGGCGGGACCGACCACACGCCGACGGCTGAGCACGTCATTTTCTTCTGGAACGGCGGTGGCATGTCGCACATTGACACGTTCGATCCGAAGCCCGGTCGGCCGACCGGTGGTGAGTTTGATGCGATCGACACGTCGGTTTCGGGAATCAAGATTTCGCAAATCTTCCCGGAAGTTGCCAAGGTGATGGAACACTGTGCGTTGGTTCGCTCGATCGCTGGCGTCAACGGCGATCACGGTCGAGGCACCTATCAGTTGCAGACCAGCTACAACCAGACCGCGAACTTGTTGCATCCGGGTTTCGGTTCAGTTGTGACTTCTGAGAAGAAACAGCTCGGCGATCTGCCGGCCTACGTTACGATCAGTGGTCGCGCGCCGAAGGCGAGCTACCTCGGCCAAAAGTGCGAAGCGTACTTCATCGGCGGGCCGGGTGAAAAAGACCCGTACTTGTCGTTCCCGGAAGGAATTGCTGCGGCTCGTGGCAATCAGCGACTCGAAGTTCTTGAAAAGTTCAACGGCCGCTTTGCTGAAAAGTCGTCGAATAAGGAATTGAAGTCGACCCAGACTTCGATCGATGAAGCGTTGACGCTGATGCGGAGCCCGGCACTGGCTGCGTTTGAGCTCGACAAGGTTCCAACGTCGCAGTTGAACCGATACGGCGACACGCCGTTCGGTCGCGGTTGCCTCGTGGCGAGACAACTTGTCGAAACGGGCGTGCGGTTCGTGCAAGTCAACCGCGGTGGTTTCGATACGCACATGAACAACTTCCCGGCGATGGAAGCTCATGGCGAGATCATGGATCCCGCGTTGGCGTCGCTGATTGCTGACTTGGCTGAAAGCGGGATGCTCAAAAAGACGCTGATCGTCATGCTCAGCGAATTCGGCCGCACGCCGAAGATCAACAAGGATTCAGGCCGCGACCACTGGCCGAATGTCTTCACCTGCTTCATGGCCGGTGGTGGCATCAAGGGCGGAACCGTTATTGGCTCTTCCGATGAAGACGGCTACGAACCTAAGGACAACCCGGTCAAGGTCTCGAACCTGCACGCCTCCTTCTGTCACGCGCTAGGAATCGACCCGGACAAGAAGGTCATGACGCCGCTTCAACGTCCGTTCAAACTGGTTGAAGATGGCACGCCCATCAAGGGGTTGTTCGCCTAGTCGCGAATGGTCCTGGAGGACGCCGGAAAATCCGTAAGGCAGGTGCCATCGCCTGCCTTGCGGCGTTTTGAAAGGAGTCAGAGCGTCACGGAGAAGTCTTTGCGGCTCTCGATGAGATGATGTGGCTGTCTCGCAACACGACCGCACAATCCGCCCAAGAGGCGGCTGAATTTGGGTGAGTGGGCAACACAGGACTGGCGAGTGACGCGGCGAAATGCGAATTTAGTGTGCGGTGTCTGGTCCCCGCATTCGACACTTTGAAACACAGGCTGGGATGCTTGTGATCTCACAGTTGCACAGGGACGTGCGCGATCATGGATTACTCACATGCGAGCGTCTCGGATTGGTGCGGCAGTCATTTGTGGAGCGATTTCTTGTTGGTGGAGCGGCTTGGTCTGGAGCCAGGAAGCGGCCAAGCCAGTGGAGGCTCCCGCGCTCAAAGGCTCGATCGTTGAGGATCGGGCCGCCAAGAAGTTGGTCGAGGCTGGCGACGCTCGATACGAGGCCGATGAGGTCCCAAAGGCCGTTGAGATCTGGCAGTCCGTAATCGAGCGATACCCCAAGAGCAAGGTGCGTTACGAAGCGTACATGCGGTTGGGGAATTTCTTTCTTCAGCGAGATCGGCAATACGACAAGGCTCGTGCTCAGTTCGAGGCAGTTGCTGCGGAAGAGAACAAAGATGAAGAACAGCGGGCCGAGGCGACTCTCAAAGCGGGAATCTGCTTTTACGAAGCTCGCAACTTCGGTAAATGCTTCCAGGTAATGCGCGACGTGATCGAGAAGTACCCCGTCAGCAAACAGGTCAATGAGGCGTACTACTACATCGGTCTGGGCCACTTTCAACTCGGCCATTACAGCCGGGCAATTTCGGCTCTGGAAAAAGTCGGCACGACGTTGTCCAGCGAAGAGGGTAAAGTTGAAAAGTTGGAGGCTGGCAAGCGGCTCTTCGTAAAGATCGAAGATGCGGACCTGTCGGCTCTGGAGCCTGGTCAATCCATCAAGGTCGAATGCACCGCGACCAGCGGCGACAAGGAAATCGTCGAATGCTTCTCTGTTGGCCGCAACGTACGGATTGCGTTGGGAAGCTTGCTGACGAAACTCGGCAAGCCGCAGTCCGGCAACGGGACGCTTGAATTGAAAGGGGACGACACTGTCGAAGTCGTGTACATCGACGAGCAAACGGCGGACAAGCAATTCAATCGCAAGTTGTTGCACAAGGTGACGGTAGTTGGCAACGGGTTGCTGTCGATCACCGATGGAGCGTTCAAGGAGACGCTGCGCGGCGTGGTGCTCGGAAAGACGGTGAATTTGCAAATCATTGACGCAGATCGCGACCTGACCGATGCGGCCGATACGATCAAGGCGACCGTCGAAGTCGTCCGGCCAAAAACCGATGAGGAAATTGAGAATGAACTGATCGAACTCAAGAAGTCCGGCAAGGCGGTTGCAACCGACGACGAAGGTGAGCCGAAGATCGAGAAGCACAAGAAGGTGGATCGAGTCGAGGTCACATTGACCGAAGTCAAAGTTGAGAATCAATTCGAGAAGAAACCCGCCGCCGACGACGCGACAGAAACTGCAAAGCCAACCGCCTTAAATGCGGACGCTCAGCCAAAAACGACAGAAGGTGCTCCGCCAACGAAGGGGGAGGCGAAGCCTGCTGACCCGGCTGCTCAACCCGCTGCGAAGCCTGTTGATGACAACTCGATTCACTCAGGAGTCTTTCGAGTGACCGTGGCGCTAATGAAGGCGGACGAAGTCGTTTCGACCGACGAGATCTTGCAGGCGCTGCCGGGCGACTTCGTCAGGCTGGCCTACGCCGATGCCAAAAACTCAACGGCTGAGGCTCGGACTGTCACGTTTGATGCCAAGGCGATTGAAGGCAATCTCGGTGGTGTGCGAGTCACGAAGGCGTTGATCTCCGATCGCGAATTACGAGTGCAGACGCAGCTCAAGACGGCTCACGCGCTGACCAACATCGGGAACCGCTACAAGGAATTCGGCCTCAAGAAAAACGCGGATGCCAAGTACGAGCAGGCTCTCGATCTGTGTGACGAGATCATGTCCGAGGCGACCAAGCTCGGCGGCAAGTTACTCGAAGAGACCTACGTCCAGCTTTGGAAAATCTACTACGAAATGGACAAGCTGGAACTCGCCGCCGCGATGGCCGAGCGATTGCAGCGAGATTTTCCCAACAGCGGTTTCGTGGATGACGCGCTGTTGCAACTGGCCGACGTCGCTCTCAAGCAAAACAACTTCAACCGTGCGATTGGTGTCTATCAGCGGCTGGTCAACATGCAGACCAGCCAGCTTCGCGGTGAGGCTCAATTTGGCATCGCTCAATGCTACGACAAGATGGCCGAGCAACAGACCGCCGAAGCGGCGAAGGCGCAGCTCTTCGACCGAGCGTTCCAGGAATACAAGAAGGTCTTCGACAACTTCCCGGAGAGCGGTCGAGTCGGCGAGGCGGTTGCTCAGATGGCGAACTACTACTACCGGCAGAAGGACTACGCCCGCGCAGTCGACATCTTCGAGACGGTGCTGGAAAACCATCCCGACGCCAAATTCCTCGACGTGATCCTGTTCAACTACGGCCGCTGTCTGTACCGCATGGACCGGAAGGCGGAGGCTCGCAAACGCTTCGATCAACTCATCGGTGATTACCCGGAAAGCCCGCTCGCGGGCGATGCCAAAAAGATTTCCGAAGCCCTCAACAAAGCCGAACGCCAGAACGCGCCGGCACCTAAAGGAAACTGATCGGTCGAGTGGGCTGAGTCATCAAGGCCCCTCGTTCGTTTCCCAAAGTCACGGTTTCTGATTGGTGGGTCTTGTTCGCAGCTGCGGATTCGCCCCACCCCAATTTGATAGGACAACTGAAATGCCACGATTGATTTCTTACGCATTCGCAATGGCGCTGGTGTGGGCATCCGGACAAATGGCATTTGCTCAGCCGGCGAATACTGCCGCGAAACCTGCTGTGGAGGAATCCAAGCAGTTAGATGCGGTCTCTCAGGAAGCGGCGAAGCTGGAGGCGAACCTCAACAAGTTCAAGGACACGTCGTCGGAGGCGGCGGAATTGTTGGTGAAGTTGACCGACCTCTACCACCTGCATGGCCGCGTGTTCGGATTGATTCGCGCGGGGCAGCGGTTTTCGGCGGCGCATCCGAGTGATCCGCGGAATCAGGCGGTGATGCTCAAGTTGATCGATGGACTGGAGGCGATGTCGCGGCACAAAGAGCTGACTGTTTCGATTCGGCAGTTCATTCAAAAGTACCCGACGGCTCCGCAAAACGTGGAGTTGGAAGCGCGGCTGGCCAAGGCGCTCGACAAGTTGGGGGATCGAGCGAAGGCGGCCGAGACTTATCGGGCGATGTGGCAGCGGCAGCCGAACGTCAACGGACGAAAGTTTGGCGAGGCGGCGGTGACGCGGCTCAACAATGGGTCGCAGCAGGAAATCTTCGACGGCTGCGTGCTGGCCGAGGAGATGCTCGACAAGCTGCCGGCGGGCGAGTTCACAAAGCTGTTGGCCGCGAACGCGCATTATCGCTGGCGGCAGTACGGGCAGTGGGCGAAGGCCAATACGCTCGGAGCCAAGATGCTGGCGAAGGGATTGCCGTACACCCCGGAAGAGACACGCGAGTTGCACCGGATGCAGGGAGAGCAGTTCAACTATCTTGGCCAATACGCCAACGCGGCCAATCATTACCGGCAGGTGCGAGCCATCCGCGATGACTGGTCGGCACTCAATCAACTCATCTATTCGATGTACTACTCGCAGGCGAAGGGGGCGGAGTTCGAGCCGCTCGTCAACGAGTTCGACGCGAAGTACCCCGACCGCGAAGAACGATTCGAGAAACGATCCTTGCTCGCGACCGCGTTGATTCGTGACGGCGACAAAGCTCGCGGGCTGGAAATGATCAAGCCGCTGCTGGCGTTCAATCCGTACCTGAACAGCATCGCCAGCGTGTTCGTGCAGAATGCGGGAGCCGAGCCGGCTCAAATCCAAGCGGCCGAGGCAGTGTTGAAGGACGCGCTCGCGAAGAATCCGAAGTACAACGCGTACTACCTGCGACATTCACTGGCTCTCGAAATCTATCGAGACCGGCTGAAGGACGACGCCAAGTGCAAGGCCATGTGCCGCGAGTATCTCGACCAAGTCCCCGGCAACGACGGGCATTCGTGGAACATTCTCTCGCACCTGCTATTCCAGACGGCGAATGATGGCGAGTTTCAGGCGGACGTGCAGCGTTATCTCGCGGCTCGCAAACGCAACCTGCACATGACGACCTTCGGCTCGTACTTGCAGTCTTACATCGATCAGGCGAAGCCGAACAAAGAACTCAAGGGCCGCGTGGCCTATGCGGTCGCCGAATTGAAGAAGCAGAACGATGATCCGTTGGTCGCGTTGTACTTGAAGTGGCAGCACAACATTCATCATGCGCCGGATGCCCCGATTCGCGCGGCTTTGCGGCAGACCCATCTCGCCGCGCTGCCCGAGCCGATGTGGGAGCAGCTCATGGCCGAGGACGCTTACTACTATCGGCATGTCCCGCCGCAGGTGAAGACGCGCGAGGAATCGGCGCGAACGTACTTACTGCTGGCGCAGCGATTCCCCAAGAATCGGTACTACCTCGACGAGTCGCTGGGTGCGGTCAGCGACTACGGGCCGATCGACCTCAGCAAGCAGATCTTTGATTTGTTCGTTGCTCAAGAGCCGTTGCTGAACAATACCGATCATTGGCGGCGGCTGTTCTGGATCGCCGACCAGCACAAGGATCAGAGCCTCGCCAAGCGAGCGTTGGAA
>Ga0194119_10000624_pt1 | contig 67089 bp, 69 predicted proteins | sample TA2MahC100mmetaG_FD_148620 | JGI IMG/M metagenome (GOLD analysis project Ga0194119, IMG submission 148620) | Freshwater microbial communities from Lake Tanganyika, Tanzania - TA2015018 Mahale Deep Cast 100m | ecosystem: Environmental > Aquatic > Freshwater > Lake | place: Tanzania: Lake... | reverse complement strand
TATTATTCGTCCAAATGGAGTGAGTGAAGACAATCATCTTCGTTTGCTTGCAAGCGATATCGCTGAACCGCTTGATGGCCATACCCTCCCTGGCACAGCGCATGTCGAAAATCTGATCCGCTTCGTCAAAGGGTGGGATCGGACAACGCCGCTTGTGATTCATTGCTGGGCAGGGATCAGCCGCTCGACGGCGGCGGCTTATATTTCAGCGAGCGTGCTTAATCCTTCACTTGATGAAGAGGAATTAGCAACACGTTTGCGGGATGCCGCACCAAGTGCCACGCCCAATCCGCGGATCATCGCGCTCGCAGACAAGCTGCTCAATCGTGATGGTCGCATGATCAAATCGATTGTCGCGATTGGTCGCGGCGCTGACGCTTTTGAAGGCACACCTTTTGAATTGATTTATGAGTAAATCATAGTGACGGATCGCCTCACAGAAACGCTCATTGAAATTGGCCTCGCTGCGGCAGTCGTTGCTGTTACGCGCGGACAACCGCAGATTCTTGTGGCGCGCTCGGATTCCGATGGCGATGGTTTACCTTATGGCAATTTCGATCCGCTCGCGCATCGCACACTTGAAATTGCTTTGCGCGATTTTGTGACGGCGCAAACAGGCCTCTCGCTCGGCTATGTTGAACAGCTCTATACATTTGCAGATCGCGGTCGTCACACACGGCCGGATGATTGCGCGCCGCATGTGGTCTCGATTGGTTATCTCGCACTGACACGCATCGCCGCTCATGGTGATGATGGCGCTGATCCGTCCGCATTTCGCTCATGGTATTCCTATTTTCCGTGGGAAGATTGGCGTGAGGGCCGTCCAGCGATTTTGGATCGCGAGATTGTGCCGCGGTTATCCGCTTGGGCATCTGATCATAAAGCGGAACGCGCAGACACGCATCAACGCGCTTTGTTGCGTTTTGAAAGATTGAAACTCGCCTTCGGCATTGATCCTTCACCATGGGATGAAGAAAAAGTTCTTGATCGATACGAGCTTCTTTATGAAGCGGGATTGATCTTTGAAGCCATTCGTGACGGAAGACCGGGCGATCTTGATGAAACAACAGCTCGTCGTTTCGGTTTGCCGATGCGCCATGATCATCGTCGCATCTTGGCAACAGCGATGGGACGCTTGCGGGCAAAACTTAAATATCGCCCCGTTGTGTTTGAATTGATGGCGTCGGATTTCACTTTGACAGCGCTTCAACAAACGCTTGAATCCATTTCCGGCCACCATGTTCACAAGCAAAATTTCAGACGTCTTGTTGAAACATCTGCGCTTGTTGAACCCACCGGTCAGCAAACAACCACACGCGGAAGACCGGCGGCGTTGTTTCGTTTTCGCAGAGATGTTTTACAAGAACGTCCGTCGCCCGGTTTGCGTGTTGGTGTGAAATAGAAGCTTGCGAATTCGTCTTGTAAAAATCAGCGCCGCATAATCGCGAGTGCTTTATCAAGAATCACATTCAACCCTTTGGTCGTAGCGATCCCGCCAAGCGCATGAGGATCAGCCCACATCACATGCGGTGCCTCAGGCCCTATTGTCGCTTCACCCGCAACCCATTCGCCGACAAATGCATTCACGACAAAATGGCGTTTTACTTTTTTCTCATCATCATGTTCGATATATTCGACATGATCGACAAAGCCGATGATGCGCGCTTCAACGCCCATTTCTTCCATCAATTCACGCAAAGCCGCCTCGCGCAACGTTTCACCGGTTTCAACAAGACCTCCGGGCAAGGAATAAACCGGATTGGCCGCCGTTTCTTTGCGCGCGGCAAGCAACACTTTACCGTCGCGAAAGACCGCAATCGAAGCAGCGATGATGGGGCGTGCAGGATAGAGACGATCACTCATAGAAGATGAGACTCAAACGTGCTGACCGCCATTGATGTGAATTTCAGCGCCATTCACATAAGAAGATTGTTCGTTGCACAGAAAATAAATCGCTTTCGCCACTTCTTCCGGTGTTCCCAAACGACGCATCGGAATCTGCGCCACGATTTTATCCGTTCCGGGTGAGAGGATCGATGTGTCAATCTCACCGGGTGAAATCGAATTCACGCGTATGCCAAGAGGACCGTAATCCGAGGCCATTTCACGCGTAAGACCCGCAAGAGCAGCTTTTGAAGTTGCATAGGTCGCACCAGCAAATGGATGGACGCGTGACCCTGCAATCGATGTGACATTCACAACCGAGCCTTTGGCTTTCTTCAATTCATCGAGAAGCCCGCGCGCAAGCATAACAGGCGCAAAGAAATTGACCTGAAACACGGAGCTCCATGTTTCAAAATTCGTATCGATGGTGCCGAGCCGCGAACCGCCCTCACCTTTCGGTGAAATGGCCGCGTTATTCACGAGCGCATCCAATCGACCATCTTCAAGACGTCGTTTGATTTCGGCGATCGCTTCAAGCGTGTTTTGCGGATTGGCAAGATCGACCTGAATGTGATCTTGCGCGCCCATTTCCCAAGGACAATTCTCGGGAAAAGGTTGACGCGAACAACTGATCACGCGCCACCCGGCTGCAGAAAATCGTTTCACCGTCGCGTGACCGATGCCGCGACTGGCTCCTGTCAGAAGCATCGTACGGCGCGGGGCGTTATCGCCAGTCAGTGTCATCGGGTTCATCCTTCACACGCAAAACAAAAATTGAAAAAACAAAATTAAGGATAGAGACGAGCCTTAGTCCAACCGCCTTCGGGTGCGGGACGACGGAACACGATCCGGTCATGCAAGCGAAACGGTTTATCTTGCCAAAATTCAATTCCGACAGGACGAATGCGGAAGCCCGTCCAATGCGGCGGCCGCGGCACATCCCTAGTCGCATATTTGGCGGCATTAGTTGCCACCGCTTTTTCGAGCGCGAAACGGCTCTCAAGCGGGCGCGATTGCTGGCTTGCCCAAGCACCAATCCGGCTGTCACGCGGACGCGAGTGAAAATATTCATCCGCCTCGGCATCGGTTACGATTTCAACCGGACCCCGCACGCGGACCTGCCGCTTAAGGCTTTTCCAATGGAGCACGAGTGCAGCTTTCTTGCCGCTCAACAATTCCCGCCCCTTGGCCGATTCGGTGTTTGTATAGAACACGAAGCCCGCTTCATCCCAGCCTTTCATCAAGACCATGCGGACATTTGGCAGACCATCTGGATCGACGGTTGCGAGTGCCATGGCGTTGGGATCATTGGGTTCTGAGGCCGTGGCGTCAGAAAACCAGCGCTCGAACAGAGCAAAAGGCTCCGAAGCTTCAGTAAAGTCACCATCCGTTAAACTTTTCACGATTCTAATGCTCCGGACATTTACTTGCTGAAACATGGCCAGACGGTCGCATAGGATATACGGCGTAACACTGCCAATGGTTTTTCTTCACTTTGCCCGCCGAAGCTTCCGGCCCCTCGGTCAGCTTCTGGCCCTCTCGACGCTCGTAGCTCTTGCGGGCTGCGGCACAAGTCTTCCGATTTTTTCGGAACTGATCCCGGATCGCGGTCCGCTCTATACAAGTACAATCCGGTCCGAGTCCGCCGCGCTTTCGCCGGGCCTCACCGCGAATGATTGGAATGAGGCCTCTCTGGCTTTGTCCTCGGCACTCGGCCCGGATAATGAAGGCACCACAGTGCTTTGGAGCAGTAAAAGCGGATCGAAAGGCTCGTTCAGGGCGCTAGGGATGGCTTTCATGCGCGATGGCGATCTTTGCCGCGCCTTCGAAGCGGAAATCAAAACAACCAGCAAAGAGCCGCAGGTGACCAAGGGCACGGCATGCCGTTCGATGGCAGGCGCTTGGCATATTGTCGATACGACTTCGCAAAAAAGCTGACATCCCCCTTCCGTCACATTGCGGAGAGATGACGTGGCCCTTAAATAGGGATCGAGAACCGTTTTTCTCGATTTCCAAATAAAAGACTGCGTCAGGACCTGCTTCATGCGTGACCCTTATTCCGTCCTCGGCGTCGGCAAGACCGCGAGTGATGACGATATCAAAAAGGCCTTCCGCAAGCAGGCGAAGATTCTTCATCCTGATCGCAACAAAACGGACCCTAAGGCCAAGGATAAATTCGCCGAATTAAATTCAGCTTATGAGGTTCTGGGCGATAAAAAGAAGCGCAGACAATTCGATTCCGGTGAGATCGACGCTGAGGGCAAACCCCGCGCGCCTTTCGGTGCCGGCTTTGGTGGTGGGGGACCTTTTGGAGGCGCGCGTGGTGGCCGCGCAGGTGGTTTTGCAGGCGGACCTTTCGGAGGTGCTGGCTTTGGCGGCGGCGGTTTTGGTGGACAAGGCTTTGACGCTTCCGATCTCTTTGCGGAATTTTTCCGCTCCGGATCGGGTGAAGCCAAAGCCAAGAAGCGTGGACCTGAACCCGGCCCCGACATAAAAGTGGTTGCGGAGATTACATTAGCGGAGTCGCTTGCCGGCACAACGACGCGCGTTTCGCTTCCGACTGGACGCACGATCGAAGTTAAAGTGCCTGCGGGTGTGACTGAGGGCAAAGTGATCCGCTTGAAACAGCAAGGTCATGCAAGCCCGATGGGCGGCCCCCCGGGTGATGCCTATGTCACGATTCACATTTCGCAAGATCATCGCTTTCAGGTTGATGGAAAAAATCTAAAAGTCCGTGTACAGATCCCGCTTGAGGATGCGGTGCTTGGTGGTCGCGTTCGCGTACCAACGCTTGAAGGCGCAGTCGAATTATCCATTCCGCCCTATAGTTCGAGCGGGCAAACTTTGCGCCTTCGTGGCAAAGGCGTTCCCGCAGAAAATGGCGCAGGCGATTTGATGGTCACGCTTGAAGTGACCATTCCGAAAGAGCCGGATCTCGAGCTTGAAATGTTGATGAAGCGCTGGCGTGATCGTAAACCGCGCTAAGAAAATCGAGAGAGTCGCCGATGGCACAGCTTCAAGAAATCTCATGCATCGGTCGCGTTGTCTGCTGCTATCTCTCGCATGATCGCAAACCCAGTCTCGAAAAAATAGCGAAAGATCGCCTTGAAATTACGCTTGATGGCGTTGTGGGCGATTGTCATTCCGGCCGCACACGCGTCTCCGACAGCCGCACCCTAAAGCAATATCTGCGTGGCATTGATATTGTTAACAGTCGTCAATTTTCAATTGCTTCGATCGAAGAGCTTGCCGAAGTCGCCACGCGCATGGAGATTCCAAAAGTAAAGGCCGAATGGATCGGCGCCAATCTTCTCGTGAAAGATATTCCGCATTTCACGCTGCTGCCACCGTCATCTCGATTGATGTTTTCGTCTGGCGGAACGGTGATTATCGATCTCGAAAATCATCCGTGCAAATACCCCGCAGAAGTGATTGAACGCCATCACCCCGGCAAAGGACTCGCCTTTCCAAAAGTCGCGATGAAAAAACGCGGCGTGGTCGCCTATGCGGAAAAAGGCGGTGCGATTGCGATTGGCGATACGATCCGCGTTTTCATACCCACGCAAGAAGCGTGGCCGCATCGCGAGCGCTATTTGCGCGGCGAATAATCGCCGCACGCAATTTTAAGGTTAAACAGAAACCTGTGTGCCGACTTCCACGACGCGTCCGGTCGGAATCTGGAAGTAGCTCGTGGCATCATAGGCGTTGCGCGCCAGCGCAATGAAGAGCTGATCTTGCCAAAGCGGCATGCCCGATTGCACCGCAACTTTAATCGATCGACGCGACACAAAGAAGGATGTCGACATAATGTCGAAAGCCCAACCATGTTTGCGCGCAATCGCGAGGCCTCGCGGCACGTTCGGCGTTTCCATATAACCAAATTTCATGGAGACACGAATAAAACGCGGACTCAACTGTTTGACATGGACGCGATCTTTGTCGCTCACACGTGGTGTGTCACCTGTTGATATGGTCAATACGACATTCTTTTCATGCAAAATCTTATTGTGTTTGAGATTGTGCAGAAGCGAGGTTGGTGCCGATTCCGGATCAGATGTCAAAAACACCGCTGTACCGGCAACAATATGCGGCGGCTTCTTTTCAAGTGAATGAATGAGCACTTCCAAAGGCACTTCGCCTTGTCGCGTTTTCTCAAAAAGAATGCGGATGCCCTTCCGCCATGTAGCCATAAGCAAAATTAACAAGAGGCCGAAGGTCAAAGGTGCATAAGCACCATCGAAGAGTTTCAGCAAATTAGCCGAAAAGAAGGTGAAGTCGATCATCATAAAGGGAATGATGGTGATGCCCGCAAGCCAAGGGCTCCACTTCCACAATTTCCAAATCACGATAAAGCCGAGCGTGGCATCCACCACCATTGTGGTTGTCACCGCGATGCCATAAGCGGAGGCAAGTGCGTTCGAAGATTTAAACACAACAACAAGAACAACAACGCCGATCAACAAAAGCGAATTGATGCGCGGCAAGAAAATTTGACCCGCATGGGTTTCAGATGTGAAGCGAATTTCCATACGCGGCAAGAGACCGAGCTGAATGGCCTGGCTTGTCATAGAGAAAGCACCCGTGATCACCGCTTGGCTGGCGATCACCGTTGCAAGAGTTGCCATTGCCACAACCGGCACCGTCGCCCATGTCGGATAAAGATGGAAGAAAGGGTCGGTTGCCAATTCGGGATTGGCGAGCACCATCGCGCCCTGACCAAAATAATTGAGCATCAAAGCCGGAAGAACAAAAAATAACCAGGCAGAGCGAATGGGCTTCCTACCGAAATGACCGAGATCGGTGTAGAGCGCTTCACCCCCTGTGACCGCAAGGAACACCGCCCCCAAACTCACAAGACCAATTACCCGATGTTCGATCACAAAGCGAATGCCATAAATCGGATTGAGCGCATTCAAAATCGAAAGATCATCGCTGATATGCATGATGCCGCCAAGCGCGAGCATCAAAAACCAGATGATCATGATCGGACTAAAAAACGTCGCTACACTCGCGGTGCCTCGGCTTTGCACCGCAAAGAGCACAATCAAGATCACAAGCGTGATGGGAATAATAAAGGGATCAAGCGCGGGCGTAATGAGCTTCACACCTTCTACCGCTGATAAAACGGAGATCGCGGGCGTGATGATCGAGTCGCCATAAAACATCGCGGCGCCAATCACGCCCAAAAAGAAGATTCCGTTGCCGCCTTTGCCCACCGCTCGTTGACAAAGCGCCATCAAAGAGAGCGTGCCACCTTCACCATTATTGTCGGCGCGCAGAAGAATGATCACATATTTTGCTGTAACAACCAGAAGCAGCGCCCAAAAGATCAAAGACAAGACACCATAGACGGCATCTTTAGGAACCTCAGGCAGAACAGAGCCTTCCTGAAATTGGTGAGCGCCAACGGCAGCCAGCAAAGCTTCACGAAACGCATAGAGTGGGCTTGTTCCGATATCGCCGAAGACAACCCCGATACTGCCGATCGCCAAACCCCAAAAATGTTTTTGGCCATGGCCTCCGTTATGCCCGCCGTGACCATGATGATCATCATCATGATGACGGTCGTGACCGTGCGAGGCATCGTCTAAATCAATTCTATGGGGGGGCATGGTGACACCACTCTTTACGAGCCCCGAGTCCTCGCGGGGTGGGGCGGCGCGTCTATAGCACTTTCCGGATCGATTACCAGTGGGGACACGCCCGCTCGTTCCGAGTTACCCCGAGGCAATTGGATAAGAGACGTGACGCCTTGGCGCTTTCATCGGGAAGAGGCTTGGGCTAAGGAGGGAGCAAGGTCTGTGGACCACCCCCTTTCCCTTTCCCTTTCCCTGTCTCTGGCTCAGGTAATTATGACGTCAACTTCTCCTTCAGGCATTCTTAGTGGCAAACGCGGGCTCATAATGGGCCTGGCCAATAATAAATCGATCGCCTGGGGCATTGCCCGCTCGGCCCGTGACCAAGGCGCGGAGCTGACCTTCACCTTTCAAGGCGAAGCGCTAGAAAAGCGCGTGCGCCCGCTGGCCGCCGAACTCGGCGGCCGTGTGGTGGGTCATTGCGATGTCACCGACTCCGCTTCAATTGATGCCGTTTTCGTGGAAGTCGAAAAACAATGGGGTGGCATTGATTTCCTCGTCCATGCGATCGCCTTCTCTGATAAGGACGAATTGACTGGCCGCTATATCGACACGTCGGAAGCCAATTTCACAAAATCGCTTTTGATCTCCTGCTATTCCTTCACCGCAGTGGCGCAACGCGCTGAAAAGCTCATGAAGAATGGCGGTTCGATGCTGACGCTTACTTATTATGGTGCTGAAAAATGGATGCCGCATTACAATGTGATGGGCGTTGCAAAAGCCGCCCTTGAAGCCTCGGTGCGTTATCTCGCAGCAGATCTTGGCCCGCAAAATATCCGCGTGAATGCGATTTCAGCAGGCCCCATCAAAACGCTTGCAGCTTCGGGCATTGGTGATTTCCGGTACATTCTTAAATGGAATGAATTTAACTCACCGCTACGTCGCACAGTAACGATTGAAGAAGTCGGTGATGCGGCCGCTTTCATGCTCTCCGATATGGGCCGTGGCATTACAGGTGAAATCCAACACGTCGATGCCGGCTATCATGTCGTCGGCATGAAGAACCCCGAAGCGCCCGATATCACGCTCGACAAAGGCTGAGTTTCGATGTCAGCGCGGCCGCGCATTCTCTTCGTCCGTCATGGCGAAACCGACTGGAATGTCGAAGGACGTTTGCAAGGACAACAAGACATTCCTTTGAATGCGCTTGGTCGTATTCAAGCTGAAGATGTTGGCCGTCGCCTTGCCAAACTCATCGACAATACCGCGCACTCAAAATGGCTCGTCAGTCCTTTGGGCCGCACGCGCGAAACCGCCGAGATCGCCCGCCACGCACTCGGGCTTGATCCAAAAGCCTATCAAACCGAAGACCAGTTGAAAGAAATCACTTTCGGCGCTTGGGAAGGTTTCACATGGGCGGAGCTGAGAAAATCCGAACCGCTGGCCGAAGCCGAGCGCATGAAAAACAAATGGGGTTATGTTCCCCCTCAAGGGGAGAGTTATGAAATGCTCACCCACCGCATCGGTTTGTGGCTTGAGACTGTGAAAAGCGAAATTGTCGCTGTCTCACATGGCGGCGTCGCCCGCGCTCTGATGGTGCTGGCCGCAGGGCTTTCGCCTAACGACGCGCCGCGCTACGAAATCCACCAAGGCCGCGTGCTGGAATTCGCGGAAGGCCGTTTTCGCTGGCATTAACCCTGTTCGCGCGCCTTGGTTTGACCCTGCCGCGCGCGCGCCCTAGAAAGGGCGCTTCCGAACTCATCACGCGTTTAAGCTCATGTCTTTCAACACATTCGGCCACATGTTCCGCGTCACGACCTTTGGCGAAAGCCACGGGGTGGCGGTTGGCTGCGTGGTCGATGGTTGCCCGCCGCGCATCGAACTCGATGCGGCGGATATTCAAAGTGATCTTGATCGCCGCAAGCCCGGCCAATCGCGTTTCACCACGCAACGCCGCGAAGCCGATGAAGTGAAAATTCTCTCGGGCGTGTTCACCGACGAGAAGACCGGCAAGCAAGTGACCACCGGCACGCCGATTGCGCTGGTGATTGAAAACACCGATCAGCGCTCGAAAGATTATGGCGACATCAAAGACAAATATCGTCCCGGTCATGCCGATCTCACTTATGATGCGAAATATGGCATTCGCGATTATCGCGGTGGTGGTCGTTCCTCCGCGCGCGAAACAGCCGCGCGTGTAGCCGCCGGTGCGATTGCGCGCAAAATCATTCCAAACGTGATCATCCGCGCGGCACTTGTGCAAATGGGCCCGCATAAAATTGATCGCGCGCGGTGGGATTGGAATGAAGTGAACAACAATCCCTTTTTCTGCCCCGATGCGACGCAGGCGAAATTTTTCGAATCCTATCTCGATGAGATTCGCAAAAGCGGCTCATCGGTTGGTGCGGTGATCGAAGTCGTCGCCGAGAATGTACCCGCCGGTTGGGGCGCGCCGCTTTATGGCAAGCTCGATGGCGACATCGCCTCGGCTTTCATGGGCATCAATGCGGTCAAAGGCGTCGAGATTGGCGATGGCTTTTTAACTGCTGCGATGACGGGCGAAGAAAACGCCGACGAGATGCGCATCGGGCCGGATGGCAAGCCCTTATTTCTCGCCAATCACGCGGGCGGAATCTTAGGCGGCATTTCGACCGGCCAACCGATCATCGTGCGTTTTGCGGTGAAGCCGACGTCATCGATCCGCACGCCGCGCAAAACAATCGACAAAGCCGGACATGACGCGGATATTTTGACCAAAGGCCGCCATGATCCCTGCGTCGGCATCCGCGCCGTACCTGTGGGCGAAGCGATGATGGCCTGCGTGCTCGCCGATCACTTCCTGCGGCATCGCGGGCAGAACGGTTAGTCGGCAAACGGTAAAAAATTTCCCTCCCCTGCAGGTGAGGGTGGCAAACGCGCAGCGTTTGACGGGTGGGGAAAATCTACACATTGCCCCCTCCGATCCCTTCGGGATCACCTCCCCCTACAGGGGGAGGAAAGGATATAGCGTTCACGCCGTTTTCGCCCCACCACTGCTGATTGCCACCCCCCCCCTCATTTCATCCAAACTGAAATTTGCGCTCCTGCAAGCGGCTTTGCCTAGGCATAGTATTTTAGTCGTGCTAAAACGCCGCCATGAAACTCGCAGAATGGCTCAAACTCAACGATGTCAGCCGGATCGATTTCGCTCGTAAAATCGGCGTGTCGCCCGGCACGATCACCCAATTGTGCAACCAGGACGACGCCTGGCTCTCCCGCGAGACGGCCGAACTCATCTCGCGCGAGACCAAAGGCGCGGTGACGCCGAATGATTTTCTGTCGCTGACCCCCGCCGCACAATCCCCTGCCCCGCTTACCCCTCAAACCGGACCCGCCGCCATGCATCATCATGTTATCGAAGCGATTGAAGCCTTTGCGAAAGGCGCGCTTGTCATCGTCACCGATGATGACGACCGCGAGAATGAGGGCGATCTGATTTGCGCGGCGGTGCATTGCACGCCCGAGAAAATGGCCTTCATCATCCGCAACACCTGCGGGATTGTCTGCGCGCCCGTCTCGGTAGGGGAAGCCAAACGCTTGAACCTCACGCCGATGGTGGCGTCTAACGACGCGCCGCTCGGCACCGCCTTCACCGTCACGGTGGATGTGAAACACGGGCTCACGACAGGCATCAGCGCGGAGCAACGCTCGAACACTGTACGTGCGCTCGCGAATGGCAATATGGGTGCGGATGATTTTGTACGCCCCGGCCATATTTTTCCGCTGATTGCAAAGGATGGCGGCGTGCTCATGCGCTCGGGCCATACCGAAGCGGCGGTGGATTTATGCAAACTCGCAAACCTCCCGCCTATCGGCGTGATTTGCGAATTGGCGAATGATGACGGCACCGTGATGCGCGGCGATCAAATCAAAGCCTTTGGCGAGACGCATCAAATCAAACGCATTTCGGTTGCCGATCTCATCGCCTATCGCCAAGCGCGCGAAAAACTCGTGGAACGCGTGGCGACCTTCCCTGTCACCACTACGATTGGCGAAGTGACCGGCTATGCCTATGTGACGCCTTTTGACCCTGTGCATCATTTCGCTTTTGTGCATGGAAAAATTGGTGATGGCCGCGCGATGCCGACGCGCCTTCACCGCGCCAATGTGCTCACCGATGTGTTTGGCGGTGGCGAAACCATTGCGCGCGCGCTTGAGCATTTCCGCAAAGAGGGCCGCGGCGTGCTCGTCTATCTGCGCGATGGCACATCGGGCGTGCCGGTGCAGGCGCTGAAAGGTCAAGCCAATTCAGATGATGTGCGCCAACAACAATGGCGCGAAATCGGCCTCGGCGCACAGATTTTGAAAGATCTCGGCGTAAGCTCGATTTTGAACCTCACCTCGTCTGCCCGCTCTTATGTCGGCCTCGCAGGCTTTGGCATTGAGATTTTGAAGAGCGAGGCGGTGTGAATTAGGCTTTTCGAATTTCTCGTTCAATCATGCCAAATTACTTGTTAACGCACATGACAAAAAGACATTTTCCATCGGATGCATCGGCCCACGTCTTACCGAGTTTAGTTTTATCAATCGTGTCGGGCGTTTCGGCCAGATGAGCGCCTTTATATTCAACAGCGATAATACGCCCATCATTGAGCAGCGCTACAAAGTCCGGATAAAACTTGTCCGATGATGTTTGAAGCCAAAAAGAATTTTGCTTTTTATCGGTATTGCGCAACCAAACTTTGACGTCATCGCAATGATCCAGGTAGCGCGCGCAATCATATTCTTCACCATCTGAATCAAGATCGCCAACAATTTGGAACAGGTGTTTTTCAAATTTTGGTCCCGTGTAGGGACCGTTATAACTATAGTCATGCTCGTTCTTGCTATTAAATAAGAATAACTCGTCAGAACTTGTTTCAATTTCAAGCGCATTGGGTCCGAACAATGCACTTTGCCATGCTTCGGTCTCGCGCTCTTTGCGATGATGTCCGATCACTTTGACCAAAGCGTCAAGAATATGAAACTTTACGCGAACAAGTCGATCAAATTCATATTTGTATGACGCCGCAATCGCATCCAATGCTTTATCGATAAAGAGCTTTGATGAAACGGAAGTAATGTTGCGTCTTTCGTCACGCGGCAATCTGCGGTCGAGCCAATTAATTAAACCTGCCTTTGTCCAGCCTCTCTCAGATAAAAGGCCCGGAATATTTGCCATGAGCTCGAATTTTATTTCAATGCGCCCTGAGGTTTCGACATCAATCTTCGCTTCATCGCCTTCGGAAACAGCAGTGAACATATCCGGAATTTTGGTCGCATCATATTTTTCGAGATACCAAGGCTCGTCAATATAAACTGATTTATCGAATGGCAGAATTATATTGCTACGTCTCATGACAAGAAAGGGAATTGAGATTTCGATTAGATCTTTCGCGTCATCGGGCGGCCCTAATCTTAAACTGCTCAATTTATGGGCCAAACGTTGAATGACAGGTTCACTCTGCGGCCAAGCCAATGCGATATGTTTGCGCTCATATTCGGTAATTGCTCCGCGCGCGATGATTTTTTGATTATCCAAATCAATTGAAATACGACCGCGGGTGAGTGTTTCGATTTTTTCTTTTATCGATGTTGCATCAAGCGTCGGGGGAATTGATTCTTCATGCTGATAGGCAGAGCCACCTTCTTCCATTCCACTAAAACCGGTCGCCTGATAAACAAGGGTTTCGGCCTCGATTTTATCAAACTCGTTGGCGACGAGACTATCGCGCAAGGTCTCGGCGGTTTCACGAAAACTTGTCGTGGTTGAATAAGCATAGGCGCGATTTAAATCTTCTTCTTGCTTTCGTTTCGCGCGCGGCAAACACAAAATACGACCGAGCAATTGCTCAACAGCGCGCTCGGATTTTTGTTCGGCAACCGAGCAGAGAATATAGGCAAAAGAGCAATCCCATCCTTCCTTCAATGCTTGCTTCGTGACGATGAAATTGATTTTGCACTCCGGATCAACCAAATTGACATTATCGATTTCACAGGAATCCCCGGTTGCCAAAGCGATTTCATCAGACGGAACGTGAAAATCTTCCGTCAGCATAAATTTCAGCTTTTCGGCATGAAGCGTTTCCCGATCATTTGAGCGCGCCTTGGCCTGAAGAAGCAGTACCGGCCTTATAAATTCACCCGTTATCGACAATTCCCTCGTTACTTTTTCTTTGAGGAATTGAAGACCGGAAATTGCATCGCCAAGCGTTTCGCGTGGATCAGCGCGGCCACGCAAAATGACCGGAAGTTTGATCATATCCGCCGCGCACAATTCAGCGGCTGAGACGTGATGCAATATATTGGACGCGAACTTTCCCTTTTCGGGCTTATGTTCAGCACGGGTTGTTGGTGTTGCTGAAAATTCGACAATCGCCGAAGGCAAGAGGCGTCCGAGCGTGTCAAATGACAAATCCTTCCGCATATTATGGGCTTCGTCGGCAATAATCAGAGGCCGCCTTAAGCGAAACTAATTGGCAAGTGAATAAATAATGTCACCACTATCGCCATGTTCAAGTTCGGGGCGGAGTTGCGGTGGCACGTCGAGGAAATGATCCATCAACTCGCCATTCGATTCATAAACCTTGCGGCCCTCTTTGTTATCGACGCGGAAGGCTTGAATGGTTGCGACGATCACAACCGCACCGCCATCATAATCGGCACGCTTGGCATAAAGCGCTTCGTTAATATCCATGATCCGCACATTCTCGCCAAAACGGTCCGAAAGGGCCAAACGGTTGGGATTGTTCCGGTCGCGTAATCCGGCAAGGGTTTGATCGCGGATCGTCTGGGAAGGCACAAACCAGATCACAGTCGGCTTGTCTGTTTTCATCCAATACATGGCGGCAATATTCACCGCATGGGCGGCAAGGAGTGTCTTTCCGCCGCCGATCGGCACACGCAAGCAGATATAGGGGATGGGACCCAGTACAGGAGGCGCGAGATAAGGAAAATTTGTTTTGATAATGACGGCCTTATCCGGCGCATACATCTGGTCGGCCGTGACAAAATAATCACGCAGCGCATCAAGCGTTTGGACTTGATAATCTTTCAGCGCAACAGGAGCGGACCTTCAGACCCCCGCAATATGATAGGGAATATGTTTGAAAATCACGCCTTCTTTCGCAAGGCGGCTCTCGAATAATGTGCATCCTTCAGCATAGACAATGCGATGGCTGACACCATCTTTTGCTTTCGGCAAAGCTTCGAGCGTTTTGCTGTCGAGCACATTGCCCAATTTTGCACTCGGCACGCCGATCGAATCTTTAGCGTAGAGGAGATGAATGGCGTGGTCTTGAAATATCCCGTTCAGTGTGGACGTGCTCACAGCGCGTTTTGGAATGGGCGCCTCTGTTTCACAAAAAAACATATGCGCTGCCAGATCAGAAAAACTCACCGCATCGGCAATATTACCGTCAGCATCAAATAATGTTTCGCCGAGCGTGCAGTAGCGGAAACCGCCTCCACCTTGCCAGCCAACGCTTTCGCTGATGCCACCTTGATCTTCGCCAGATATGACTTTTTGGTAGCGTGGAACAATATGACTTGTCGCGTGATCGCCCATTTCAACGCTAATATGGCGACGTCCCATTTTATGAGCGACGGCCCTCGTTGTTCCTGAACCGGCGAAGGAGTCGAGAAAGAGGTCGCTTTCAATCGTTGAAATATGAATGATCCGATTTAGCAAACCTTCAAGTTTTGGCGTCGGAAAAACTTCGGTTGGGTTCGCTAATTTAACTTCGGTTTTTGCATCTTGATTATCACCAACCTCCTCGCGTAACCAAAGTGTCGTAGGCACTAAGCCATCCCTAACGTCGGACTTAAAACGCTTGAATCTTGGAATGTTATTTCCGCTCGGACCAAAATATATCCTGTTATCTAACACTAATTCTTCAAATTTAGTTTTATTAAACCGCCAACTTGTTCCTTGAGGAGGCATAATTTTCCGCCCAGATGGCGTTGTAATTTCATAAATATCTTTTGGATTAGGTGTTTTTGCATGGCATGGGCCACTTGCCCAATCACCTCTTGGATCGTTATCAATATTTGAATAATTCGAGTCGTAACCTTTCGTCCTTTCCAACAGATTTAATCGCCAATTTATTTAACTTCGTGAGTAGCAAATTATGAAATCATGATTATCAGAAAAATATTTTGCATCGTTTGATCTAGTATGCTTTTTTTGCCAAATGATCGAGGCTACAAAATTTATTCTTCCAAAAATTTCATCGCAAAATAATTTCAATCCATGCGCTTCATTATCATCAATTGAAATCCAGATGCTTCCGTCCTCGCGCAAAAACTCTTTTAGCAAGCGCAAGCGCGGATACATCATGCAGAGCCATTTATCATGGCGAGACAAGTCCTCCGCTTCTTTGCCGACGACCTTGCGAAGCCAGACTTTGATTTCCGGTGAATTGACATTGTCGTTATAAATCCAGCTTTCATTGCAGGTATTAAAAGACGGGTCGATAGAGATGCATGTTACCTTGCCGGCATAAAAAGGCAACAGTGCCTTTAAGGCTTCGAGATTGTCGCCTTGCACCAATAGGTTGCCGGACTCGGGATCGCCGAAACTCGTGTCCTTGTCGCATTTCAACAGGCGGTACGGGACTTCACGATGATGATTGATGACGGCTCTTTTGCCGATCCAATCCAGACTAGGCATAGGTGATACTGCGACTCTGACACGAATCGCCGGATACGCAGGCGTGGCGTTACATTACCTTAGGAAAGTATGTTGACAAGAGGGGGCGGGCAATCGGCAGTTGACAGTCGGCAGTCGGCAGTCGGCAATCGGCAGTCGGCAGTCGATTATCGTCCTTGCGAACGAATGTGAAGCAATCCAGTTAATGGTTCTTCTTAGATGTAGCGAAGCCGTTGCGCCTCTTTTTGAGACTCCAACTGGATTGCTTCGCTCACGCTCGCGGTGACGGGCGCGGCTTTCTCGCAATGACGGGCACGGTTCGCTCGCAATGACGGTTGAGGTTTACGCGCGCTCCCAAAGCCCTAAACCCTTTCCGGCGCTTCGCTTTCGCTCCGCGCGTTCGTTGTTCAAAACGATTCACAGGATCGTTTTGTCGCGCGATGCGCGATCACGCCTCACCCCCATCCAACGCCCACGACTTCATAATCGCATTGGCAATCGCCATGGGTTGGGGCGCGAGAAGGCCCTCTGGGTGCGTGCCTTCAAGCATCAGCCGCACTTCGTCACGCGTGAAGAAACGTGCGTCTTCCAATTCCGTGTGATCGATGGTCACATCATCATTCAATGCCTCAGCCAAACAGCCGATCATCAGCGAGGCGGGAAAGGGCCAAGGCTGCGAAGCGAGATAGCGCACGGCGCCTGTGCGCACGCCCGCTTCTTCCAAAGTCTCGCGGCGCACGGCCGCTTCAATCGTTTCGCCGGGTTCGAGAAAGCCCGCAAGGCACGAATACATGCCGGGCAGAAAGCGTGACTGTCGGCCAAGCAAACATTTGTCGCCCTTGATCGCGAGCATGATCACCACAGGGTCGGTGCGCGGAAAATGTTCTGCCGTGCATGCGTCGCACACACGCTTCCAGCCCGCGCTAGAAACACGCGATGGCGCTCCACACGCGGCGCAGAATTGATGTTTGCGATGCCAATGCAACAGCGCTTTCGCTTCCGCGAGCGGGCCGATGAGCGCCTCGGGCAAAAGCCCTTGCACCGCAATCGAGCGCGTATCAATCACGATGAAATCATCACGTGTGCTCAAACGCTCGGCGGCTTCCGCCTCAATCTCTTCGGCAAAAATCGGGCGCTCACCATGAAGCCCCAAAAACAAAGTCGCATGCACCGTGCCAAGCGCGCTCACTTCATGCGACGCGAAGAGCCCTTCAAGCGCCTCGCCTTCGCGTTTCAAAATCGATTGATCGCCCGCAAACACCAGTACGCCCGCGTGTTTTTGCGCGCGGAGATTTTTGAGCGCGTCGGCTTGATCGCGTAAATCCGCGCGACGGTTAAGCGGGTTCATCACATAACCCAATTTAGAAAAGCGATCATTCATTCAGAGATACCCCAAAACACGCGAAAGCGCGGTGATGCGCGTGCGTGCCGCTTCCTGTGCATAGAGTTCGCGCGTGCCTACGCCCCAGACCGGCTTCGGCCAGGCGTCGTCCGTATCGAACCGCGCGATGATGTGCACATGCAATTGCGCCACCATATTGCCGAGTGCGGCGACATTGAGCTTCGTCGGCGTAAACAGGCGCTGCAGCGCTTCGCTCACGCTTTCCATTTCGCGGTAAAGCGTCGCGCGGTCTTTGGGGTCAAGATCAATAATCTCGCGAAGCCCATCGCGGCGCGGCACGAGGATCACCCAGGGAAACCGCGCATCATTCATCAACAACACGCGGCTAAGCTGCAGCTCGCCAATCAGATGCGTATCGGCCTCAAGGCGCGAATCGAGGGTAAAATCACTCATGGCGGGGTTTTAGACCCTGCCCCGCCGGTCCCGAAGTGAAAAAACGGGGCGCGATCGAATCGCTTGTTTTTTCCCGTCCGATCCCCGATATAGAGGGTGGAAGGTTGGCGTTGGACGTACCACTCGCCAACCGGGTCAGGTCCGGAAGGAAGCAGCCCTAACGAGCCCGGGCGGGTCATCGTCCAGCCTTCCACCCTCCTTTTCGTTGAAAATGGGGAGGCACGACCGCCTTCCTTACCGGTTTGTTGAAGTTTCTTGCGGGGGACGACGCCACAAATGAGCGACACGCCCGCTTCCGATACCGGCTCCTCTCTCTTTGGTGACCTGCCAAGCGCGCCGCAAACGGGTGGCGCCTATCGCGTGCTCGCGCGCAAATATCGCCCGCAAACTTTCACCGATCTGATCGGCCAGGAAGCGATGGTGCGTACGCTTTCAAACGCGTTTGATACGGGTCGCATTCCGCAAGCCTGGATGCTCACGGGCGTGCGCGGGGTGGGCAAAACCACAACCGCCCGCATTCTCGCGCGTGGCCTTAATTATCTCCTGCCCGATGGCACGGGCGCGCCAACCATTCACATGCCGGTTGAAGGCGTCCATTGCCGCGCGATTATGGAATCGCGCCATTTAGATGTGCTTGAAATGGACGCGGCCTCACATACCGGCATCGATGATGTGAAACAGCTCACCGACGGTGTGCGTTATTCGCCCGCATCGGCGTGCTACAAAGTCTATATCATCGACGAAGTGCATATGCTCTCGGACAAAGCTTTCAACGCGTTTTTGAAAACGCTTGAAGAGCCGCCCCCGCATGCGAAATTCATTTTTGCCACGACGGAAATTCGCAAAGTGCCGGTGACGATTTTGTCGCGCTGCCAGCGTTTCGATTTGCGCCGTGTCGATGCCGATATGCTCATCGCGCATTTGAAAAAAATCTGCGCCGCCGAACTTGTGAAAGCCGAAGATGATGCCTTGGCTTTGATCGCGCGCGCGGCGGAAGGCTCAGTGCGCGATGCGCTCTCGCTGCTCGATCAGGCCATTGCGCATGGCGCGGGAACTGTTGAAGCTGAAACGGTGCGCGTGATGCTAGGTCTTGCAGACCGGGCACGCATCATCGATCTCTTTGATCATCTCATGCATGGCCGCATGCATGACGCCTTGATGGAATTCAAAGCGCAATATGATCTTGGTGCTGATCCGCGCCAGATCATCGCCGATCTTGCCGAGTTTTCACATTTCATCACGCGGTTGAAAGTCGTGCCCGATGCGGCGATCAGCCAGGATGTGACTGAAGCTGAACGCACACGCGGCAAAAATTTTATTTCGCTGCCTATGAATGTGCTTTCGCGCGCCTGGCAGATTCTGTTGAAGGGTCTTTCTGAAATCGATTCAGCGCCGCGCCCTGTAACCGCTGCCGAAATGGTGTTGATCCGCTTGGCCTACGCCGCCGATTTGCCAACGCCCGATGAAGCGCTGCGCCGATTGAAACAAGAGGGCGCGTCGCAACCGCAAGCATCTTCTTCATCGCCTTCTGGCAATGGTACAAGCGCGCGCCGCGTTTCGAATGGCGCGAAGACAATTGCCGCACGCGGTGAGCCCGCATCGCTCCCGCAAATCGCGCCGGATGCACAGGCCCCGCAAGCCTTAAAGCTCAATTCGTTTGAAGCGTTTGTGGCTTTGGCTCACGAAAAGCGTGACATCACGCTTAAAACCGCTCTGGAGCGCGATCTGCGCTTGGTGCGTTTTGAAGACGGGCGTATGGAATTTTCTCCCGTTGAAGGCGCGTCATCCGATCTTGCAGCGACCATTTCAAAACGTCTTTATGAATGGACCAATCGCCGTTGGGTGGTGGCCATCTCTTCCGACAAAGGTCAAGCGACTTTGTGCGAGAAAGCAGAAGCCGCGAAAGCCGAAAAGCTTAATGATGTGCGTATGCATCCGATTATCAAAGCCGCGCTTGCCGCGTTTCCGGGTGCGGAGATTGTCGACATTCGCGAAGTCGCCACACGCATCGAAGCAACAGACAACAATGATGAGCTTAGTGAAGACGGTTTCGACTTCACCCTGCTTGATCGTGATGATGACTAAACCCTCTCGCAAGAATTTTACGGAGCCTTCGCGGTGAAAGACATGTTCGGCATGATGAAGAAAGTGCAGGAAATGCAGTCAAAACTCGGCCAAGTACAGGCCGAGCTTGATGCGATGGAAGTCTCGGGTCAATCGGGTGGTGGGCTTGTGCAGGTCACACAAACCGTCAAAGGCCAGACAAAATCAATCTCGATTGATGCCTCGCTGTTAAAAGCTGATGAAAAAGAAATCGTCGAAGATCTTCTTGTGGCCGCCTTAAATGATGCGCGCGCGAAAGCCGATCAACTCACCGCCGATAAAATAGGCGCTTTGACCGCCGGCCTTCCCATTCCTCCGGGCATGAAATTGTTCTGATGGCCTCAATCGCCGGCCCCGAAATTGAAAGACTGATTCAGCTTCTCGGCCAAGTGCCGGGATTGGGTCCGCGTTCAGCGCGTCGTGCCGCGTTGCATCTCATCAAAAAACGTGAACAGCTCTTAAGTCCGCTCACTGATGCCATGCAGATGGCGCGTGAAAAAATCATCACCTGCGAAACATGCGGCAATATTGATACGCTCGCGCCCTGCACGCTGTGCCGCGATGCGCGACGCGATGAGACAATCCTTGTTGTTGTCGAAGATGTTGCCGATCTTTGGGCGCTTGAACGCGCAAGCGCCACCAATGGCCGCTATCATGTTTTGGGCGGCGTGCTTTCCGCTCTAGATGGCATTGGCCCGAAGGATTTGGCCTTGGATCAACTTGTCGCCCGCGCTTCATCTGGCGGTGTGCGCGAGGTTATTCTCGCCTTGAATGCCACGGTCGACGGGCAAACAACCGCGCATTACATCACGGAACTGTTGTCGCCTTATGGAATAACGGTCACGAAATTGGCGCATGGTGTGCCGGTGGGCGGTGAGCTTGATTATCTCGATGAAGGCACATTGTCAGCTGCGATGCGGCAACGGACCGCATTATGATTTTTAGCAATAAAGGTGAACAATTTGGCTCTCCATTCGTTCTGATTAAGTTGTTATAAGGAGTGAACTCACGTGCACGGTCGTTTCATTGCGTTTTTGTTCCTCGTTTTCGGTTTCATTCCCTCACTCGCCTTTTCCGCTGATCTTCAGTGGCGTCATGCGCTTTCGCTGATGGGGGAACCGAAATACAAACCCGATTTCAAATATTTTGACTATGTAAATCCATTAGCGCCTAAAACTGGCGTGGTGCGTATTGCAGCCACAGGCGCTTTTGATAATTTCAATCTTGCGGTTGCCGGTGTCAAAGGACAACTCGGCGCGGGTATTGGTCTTCTTTACAACACGCTTCTTACACGTTCGCTTGATGAAGTTTCCACTGCCTATGGCGAATTGGCCGAAGCGGTCGCCTATCCCGACGATTTTACTTATGTGGTCTATCGATTGCGGGCGAATGCCAAATGGCATGATGGGACTGCCATCACACCAGACGATGTGATTTTCTCCTTTGAAGCGCTTAGGGCCAATAGCCCACAATATGCGGCTTATTATGCTCACGTTACGAAGGCAGAAAAAACAGCAGAGCGCGAAATCACATTCCGTTTTGATCAACCGGGCAATCGCGAATTACCGCAGATCATCGGAGAATTTCCAATTTTGCCCAAACATTGGTGGAGCGCGAAAGATGCCTCCGGCAAACAACGATCGATCAACGAGACAACGCTTGAAGCGCCTTTGGGCTCAGGTCACTATCGAATAAAATCTGTCTCACCGGGTCGTTCGATCACTTATGAACGTGTGAAAGATTATTGGGGCACTGATTTACCAACATCGGTGGGCACAAATAATTTTGATGAGTTGCGCTATGAATATTTCCGTGATTCCACAGTTCAGCTTGAAGGCCTCAAGAGCGATCAATATGATTTCCGTCTTGAAAATAGCGCGAAGAATTGGGCGACCGCCTATGAATTTCCGGCGGTGAAAGATGGCCGCGTTGTGCGTGAAGAATTTGCCGAACGCGCAACGGGCCGAATGCAAGGCTTCGCCATCAATCTTCGACGCGAGAAATTCAAAGATCAACGCGTGCGCCGCGCGCTCAATCTCGCATTTGATTTTGAAGAAATGAACAAGACCGTGTTCTTTGGTGCCTATAAGCGCATAGATTCCTATTTTGAAGGCACAGAGCTTGCCTCTTCAGATCTTCCGCAAGGATTAGAAAAGGAAATTCTCGAGAGCATTAAAGATAAAGTGCCGGCGTCTATTTTTACGACGCCCTATAAAAATCCGGTCAATAGCACGCCACAAGCCGTGCGTGACAATTTGAAAGAAGCGGATCGTCTGTTGCGCGAGGCGGGTTATTCCGTGAAAGACGGCAAATGTTTGAACGCAAAAGGCGAACCCTTTACGATTGAGCTTCTTGCGAATGATCCAACATTTGAGCGCATTCTATTGTTCTGGAAACCATCGCTCGAAAAATTAGGCCTAGCCGTCACAGTGCGCGTTGTTGATCCCGCGCAATATGAAAACCGCATGCGTGATTTTGATTATGACATTACCACTGATCTTTGGGGACAATCGCTCTCGCCTGGTAATGAGCAACGCGAATTTTGGGGTACAGAGGCCGCGGCACAAAAAGGATCCCGCAACACAATGGGAATTGCGGATAAAGCCATTGACGCTTTGATTGATCGCATTGCCTTTGCAAAATCACGCGACGAGCTCGTGGCTGCAACGCGCGCGCTTGATCGCGTTCTATTGTCTTATGAGTTCATCGTCCCGCAATGGACTTATGGCTTCTCACGCACCGCGCGCTGGAACCGCTTCTCGCATCCCGAAAAAATGCCCGAATATGGCGCCTCGGCTTTCCCCACAATATGGTGGTATGATGAAGCGAAAGCCAAAGAGACAGCTGCAAAGAATTAAGGCATAAACTCACCTCCATGCTCGCTTATATCCTCCGCCGCATTTTGCTCATGATCCCGACGCTCTTCGGGATCATGCTGATTTCGTTTGTGATGGTGCAATTTGCGCCCGGCGGCCCGATTGAACGGATCATTGCGCAAGTGCAACAAGGCACAGACACATCGGCAACCGCGCGAATTTCAGGTGGCTCTGGCGGTGATTTCGGCGGCCAATCACAGCAGATGCAAGCGGGCTCGGCGGTGGCTGATGGTACGGTTTCAAAATATCGCGGCGCGCAAGGGCTCGATCCGAAATTCATCAAGCAGCTCGAAGCGCAATTTGGTTTTGACAAGCCGGCTTATGAGCGTTTCGCGGTGATGCTTTGGAATTATCTAAGATTTGATTTCGGAAAAAGCTATTTCCGCGATGTTTCAATCCTTCATCTAATCAAAGAAAAACTTCCTGTTTCGATTTCGCTCGGGCTATGGATGACGCTTCTCTCCTATGCGATATCAATTCCGCTTGGTGTTGCCAAAGCCGTGCGTGAAGGGTCCCGCTTTGATATATGGACATCGGCAATTGTTATCATCGGCTACGCGATCCCGGGATTTCTCTTCGCAATCTTGCTCATCATTCTTTTTGGAGAAGGATCTTCTTTTGCGCCCCTCTTCCCTTTGCGTGGTCTCATATCAGAAAATTTTGCTGCTCTGCCTTGGTATTTAAATATCGCCGATTATGCGCATCATCTCGCACTTCCTATTCTCTCGATGGCGCTTGGTGCCTTTGCGACGTCAACGCTGCTTACTAAAAATTCTTTCCTCGAGGAAATCCGTAAACATTATGTACTGACCGCGCGGATGAAAGGCCTGTCCGAATCCCGTGTTCTTTATGGGCATGTGTTTCGAAATGCGATGTTGATTGTGATCGCAGGCTTTCCCGGTGCATTCATCTCGGCTTTTTTTGCCGGCTCACTTCTGATCGAAACCGTCTTTTCACTCGATGGTTTAGGTCTTCTTTCTTTTGAGTCGATTGTTAATCGCGATTACGCCGTCGTTTTTGCTACGCTTTATATTTTTTCGCTTTTGGGCCTCATCGTAAATCTCATCTCGGATCTTATTTATACTTGGGTTGATCCGCGCATTGATTTTGAAACGCGTGAGGTGTGATAAAATGGCGCGCGCCTCGCTCTCGCCGATCAATAACCGCCGTTGGCAAAATTTCAAAGCCAATCGGCGTGGCTATGTCTCGTTATGGATCTTCTCAATTCTTTTTGTTCTCTGCCTTTTTGCGGAATTCATCGCCAATGATCGACCGATCTTCGTATCCTACAAGGGCGAATGGCTTGCTCCCGTCTTTATCGATTACCCGGAAGAGAAATTTGGCGGTTTTCTTGCTGAAACTGATTATCGCGATCCGGTGATCGCGGATGAAATTAATGCGCATGGTTTCGCGCTGTGGCCGCCGGTCCGCTTTGCTTCAAACACCATTAGCCGCGATCTACCAAGTCCCGCACCGGCACCTCCGACATGGATGGAGCGTGAAGAAAATTGCGCCGCGATTGCCATGAAAAATGGTGGCGAGACCTGTCGTGATATCGAATGGAATTGGCTGGGCACAGATGATGGCGGTCGCGATGTGTTGGCGCGCATTATATATGGCTTTCGAATTTCAGTATTGTTCGGCTTGATCCTTGCGGCGATTTCATCCGTGATCGGCATTTTTGCGGGAGCGTTGCAGGGTTATTTTGGCGGTCGCCTTGATCTCATCTTCCAACGCTTTATCGAAATCTGGTCGGCTATCCCTGCGCTTTATCTCTTGATGATTTTATCCAATTTCTTTCAGCCAAGCTTTTTCACTTTGCTTTTTATATTGCTCCTGTTTTCTTGGGTGGCCCTTGTTCATGTGGTCCGTGCTGAATTCTTACGCGCACGAAATTTCGATTATGTGCGTGCCGCCCGCGCACTTGGTGTGTCAGATGCACGCATCATGTTCCGCCATGTTCTCCCCAATGCGATGGTGGCCACACTTACCTTTCTGCCCTTCATTTTGAATGGCTCGATCACGACGCTCACTTCGCTTGATTTTTTGGGTTTCGGCTTACCACCCGGTTCTCCTTCGCTTGGGGAACTGCTTCTTCAAGGTAAAGCCAATATCACCGCGCCGTGGCTCGGGTTGACAGGCTTCATGGTCATCGCGCTCATGCTTTCACTTTTGATTTTTATCGGCGAAGCGATCCGCGATGCGTTTGATCCGAGAAAGACTTTCTCATGAATGCAACGCCCCTTCTCTCCGTCTCAGACCTCTCCGTCGCCTTTCACAATGGTGACGAGACGACGCTTGCCGTTGATCGCGTCTCGTTTTCGATTCAGAAAGGTGAGACCGTCGCTTTGGTGGGTGAATCAGGATCAGGCAAATCGGTAACCGCCCTTTCGATCTTGAAATTGCTCACTTACCCGCCAGCATCACACCCATCAGGCCATGTTTTATTCAAAGGCGAAGATTTGCTTCATGCCGATGAAGAGGCGTTAAGGCGCGTTCGCGGCAATGAAATCACGATGGTATTTCAGGAGCCTATGACCTCGCTCAATCCGCTTCATACAATTGAGCGACAGCTTGGCGAGATTATTGCGCTGCATTCTGGATTTAGCGGAGATCAAGCGCGCGCGCGCATTCTCGCCCTTCTCGAAGAAGTGGGTTTACGAGACGCGGCATTGCGTTTGAATGCGTATCCGCATCAATTATCGGGTGGTCAACGCCAACGCGTCATGATTGCCATGGCGCTTGCGAATGAACCTGATCTCTTGATCGCGGATGAACCGACCACGGCTCTGGACGTCACCATTCAAGCGCAGATTCTTGATCTTTTGAAAGAGATTCAAAAGCGCCGCAATATGGCGATCCTTTTCATCACCCATGATCTTGGCATTGTTCGCCGGCTAGCCGATCGCGTTTGCGTTATGACAAAGGGACAAATTGTCGAGCAGGGAGCGGTCAAAGACATTTTCACTTCACCACAACATGATTACCCGAAAAAACTTTTAGCCGCAGAACCGAAAGGCACGGCAGAGCCGCTGCCTCAATCAGCACGGCTTCTTTTGAAAGCCGATCGCTTAAAAATCTGGTTTCCCATCAAGCGCGGCTTTCTGCAACGAACAGTAAGACATATCAAAGCCGTTAACGACATTTCGCTTGCGCTTCATGAAGGCGAAACTTTAGGCGTTGTTGGTGAATCAGGCTCCGGCAAAACCACGCTTGGTTTGGCGTTGTTGCGGTTGATTTCATCTGAGGGCCCAATTGTCTGGTTTGGCTCTTTGATCGACTCCTATTCATCAAAGATGATGCGGCCCTTGCGGCGCGACATGCAGATCGTGTTTCAAGATCCTTTCGGGTCCTTGTCGCCGCGCCTATCGATTGCTGACATCATCGCCGAAGGTCTTGAGGTTCATCAGCCCCATCTTGGTGAACAGGAACGCGAGGCGCTTGTATCTTCTGCCCTGCGTGATGTCGGACTTGATCCCAAAACGCGTCATCGCTACCCGCATGAATTTTCGGGCGGCCAGAGACAACGTAGCGCGCTCGCGCGCGCGATAATACTCAATCCGAAATTTATCGTTCTCGATGAGCCAACCTCCGCGCTTGATATGTCCGTACAAGCACAAATTGTTGAAATCCTTCGGGATCTACAAAAGACGCGCAAACTTGCTTATCTCATTATCAGTCACGATTTGAGAGTCGTCAAAGCACTCGCTCATCGCATTATGGTGATGCGCGAGGGTGTCGTCGTTGAGGAGGGGGAATCGGAAACGCTTTTCGCCAACCCGAAACAGGCCTATACAAAGGTGCTTTTAGACGCGGCCTTTCATCACAAGACCCGACAGGATTTACAATGAGCTTCTCAAGAAAAGATCTTTTGATTGTTGCTGAAGTCTTGCGCGAAGCCGCGCGCGCAGAAATCATGCCGCGTTTTCGTTCCTTAAATGCGGATCAGATACGTCAAAAATCTTCAGCACTTGATCTTGTCACCGATGCGGATGAGGATGCCGAACGGTTTATCACCGCGCGTCTAAAAGTGCTCTTTCCACAATGCGCGGTCATCGGCGAGGAGAGCACTGAGAAAGACAAATCACTCCTATCAAAGATTAATGACCCTGATCTTCTATTCATTCTGGATCCCGTTGATGGCACGGCCAATTTTGCATCAGGACTCCCGCTCTTTGGTGTGATGGCGGCTGTTATTTCAAAAGGCGAAATCATTGGTGGATTGATTTATGATCCACTCGGTGAAGATTGGGCACTCGCTCTTCGCGGTCAGGGCGCTTGGTTTCAAGCGCTTGATGGCAAGACTCGCGATATGAAAGTGGCTCAACCCGCGCCGCTAAATCAAATGGTCGGGGGCGTGTCTTGGGGCTATGCTGATGAGCCTTTGCGCTCAACGCTCACAAAGAACATGTCGAAAGTCGCCGCTGGTGTTGCGCTTCGATGCGCGGCACACGAATATCGTTTAATGGCATCAGGCCATACGCATTTTACATTCTACAACAAGTTGATGCCATGGGATCACGCGCCCGGATGGTTGATGCATCAAGAAGCAGGCGGCTATTCAGCGCTTCTTGATGGCGCACCCTATCGACCCGATATTCATAAAGGCGGCCTTCTCTGTGCGCCCGATCAAGCAAGCTGGCAGGTGCTTCATGATGCGCTTATGGTTCGTTGATCGCGAATAGACATGGCGCGCGCTTTTCTCATCATTCTTGACTCGGTTGGCTGCGGTGGCGCGACAGATGCCGCGCTTTATGGTGATGAAGGCGCAGACACACTAGGCCATATCGCTGAAGCCTGCGCGATGAGTGAAGGTGATCGCAAAGATTTGAGACAAGGCCCCCTTCGACTTCCTTATCTTAGCGCATTGGGGCTTAGTGAGGCGTGCGCATATGCGACCGGCAAGCGCCTTCCTCTCGCACCGACAGAACTGCATCCGTATTGTTTTTTTGCTACCGCAGAAGAAATTTCAAAAGGTAAAGATACGATTTCCGGCCACTGGGAAATTGCTGGAGCGCCTGCTGATTTCGCTTTTGGATATTTTAAAGAGATTCAATATTCCTTTCCGCCCGAGTTGATCGAGGCCATATGCCGTGAGGGTCAAATTCCAAGCATAATCGGAAATTGTCACGCCTCCGGTACAGCCATCATCGAAGAACACGGCGAAGTACATATCAAAACCGGTCAGCCCATCATCTATACTTCTACTGACAGTGTCATTCAAATTGCGGCGCATGAAACATATTTCGGCTTGAAACGCCTTTATACGCTTTGTGAAATTGTTCGACGTCTTGTTGATCCTTTGAAAATTGGCCGCGTCATCGCGCGACCCTTTATCGGCGAAACGTCAAAAACTTTTTCACGCACTGCGAACCGGAAAGATTATTCAATTCCACCGCCGCAAGGCACATTACTTGATCGAGCAGAGGCCGATAAACGATCGATCATTACGCTTGGAAAAATTGGTGACATTTTTACTCATCGCGCGACAGACCGTGAAGTGAAAGCCGCCGGCAATGAAGCGCTGTTTGATGCGTTGCTCAAGGAAGCCGACGCGCTCGCAGATGGTGGTTTGCTATTTGCCAATTTTGTTGATTTTGATTCCGAATTTGGCCATCGGCGCGATGTCGCGGGCTATGCCGCATGCCTTGAAGCATTTGATCGGCGTCTGCCATCTCTTTTTGAAAAATTGCATGAAGGCGATCTTCTTTTATTAACCGCCGATCACGGCAATGATCCCACATGGACAGGCACAGACCACACCCGCGAATGTGTGCCGATTGTGGGGCTCGCCAAAGACCAAGCGCCCCGCGCTTTAGGGAAAAGGAAAAGCCTCGCCGATAGTGGCGCAAGCATCGCCCAATGGCTTGATTTGCCGCCCGGACCTCAGGGCCACGGTTGGTTTTAATCGGCACAGCCGCCGAAATTCGTGGAAAACAAGCGTGAGATCTCCGCTTCCCGTAAATGCCTGATGGCAGGCGGGGGCTCGTGCCTTAAAACTCCAAAAGGCGAACCCACACCGCGAGGCCATCATGAAGGGCGTTACCGTCGTCGATCATCCGCTCGTCCAGCACAAACTCACTTTGATGCGCGACAAGGATCGCTCGACCACAAATTTCCGGCAACTCCTGAATGAGATCGGCATGTTGCTCGCCTATGAAGTCACGCGCGATTTGCCGCTCGAACTTGTCGATATCGAAACGCCGCTCGAGAAAACCAAGAAGCCGATGATCGCTGGCAAGAAACTTGTCTTTGCGCCCATCTTACGCGCAGGCGTCGGCTTTCTTGATGGCATGCTCTCGCTTGTGCCTTCGGCACGCGTCGCGCATATTGGTCTTTATCGCGATCCTGAAACGCTAACCGCGATTGAGTATTATTTCAAAGCACCAAGCGATGTGGCCGAGCGTCTTGTGCTTGTGCTCGATCCGATGCTCGCTACCGCTAATTCGGCCATTGCAGCGGTTGATAAATTAAAGAGCCGTGGGGTTACGGATCTGCGCTTTGTGTGTTTGCTCGCTGCGCCCGAAGGCATCGAAAAATTTACGAAAGAGCATCCCGATGTTCACATCTGGACCGCGGCCATCGACAGTCATTTGAATGATCGCGGCTATATCGTACCTGGCTTGGGCGATGCAGGTGATCGTATGTATGGGACAAAGTGAGAAACTTATCTTTTCAACCCCAGTTAAGATTATTATTTCCTTCGCCCGACCTTATATCATTCACCCGATATTTTTCACACGGAAGGGATGCGCGGGGTAAACGCCCAAAATTTTCACTTCGCGCGAGAAGAACTCGAGCTCTTCAAGTGCGAATTTTAGGCCCGCATCTTCTGGGTGACCGTCAACATCAGCCAAAAATTGCGTCGCCGAGAAAGAGCCATCCACCATATAGGATTCAAGCTTCGTCATATTGACGCCGTTCGTCGCAAAACCGCCCAGCGCCTTATAAAGCGCTGCCGGTACGTTGCGTACGCGGAATAAAAATGTCGTAACCGTCGGACCATTATTCGGCTTGGTCCAGCGCGGCTCTTTCGACAAAATCACAAAGCGCGTGGTGTTGTTCTCCGAGTCTTCGACATTCTCGGCTAGCGTCTTCAACCCGTAAATCTCGCCTGCGAGTTTTGTCGCAAGCGAGGCTTTGCTTTTATCTTTCCACTCCGACACTTCGCGCGCCGAGCCAGCAGTATCTCCCGCAATCACGGGCTTTAATCCATATTGGCGAATGATTTTACGGCATTGGCCGAGCGCATGAACATGGCTATGCACCGCTTTGATATCGTCAATCGTCGCGCCAGGAACGCCAAACAATTGAAAATGGATCGGCAGAAAATATTCGCCAATAATATGCAAACCCGATTGCGGCAGAAAATGATGAATATCGGCAACGCGACCGGCGAGTGAATTCTCAATCGGAATCATACCGAGTTCAGCCGTGCTATCTTGAATGGCACCGAGCGCGTCTTCAAACGAGGCGCAGGGCAAAGGCGTCCAATCAGGAAATACATCACGACACGCAATATCAGAATTCGCGCCGGGTTCACCTTGATAGGCAATCAATTTCTTCGCACTCATTATCATCCTCGATCCCTAAAAGTCTTTATCTTAATTTCTCAGTGATGTTTTCTCAGTGATGTTTCTTGCATGCCGCAATCACTTCGCGCGCACGTTCAAGATCATGCGGCGCATCGACGCCGAGTGGCACATCATCGACAAGAGCGGCATCAATGCGCATACCCACTTCAAGAGCACGCAATTGTTCAAGCCGTTCGCGAATTTCAAGCGGTGACGGCTTCAACGTCACAAAACGTTGCAGTGCTGAACGCCGCCACGCATAAAGCCCGATGTGATGATAAAGCGGGCCGGGGCCTGTGGGCGCGGTCGCGCGCGTGAAATAAAGCGCACGGAAATGCGTTGGTCCAATGCCGCTCACAATCGCTTTCACAACATTGGGATCGGTCTTTTCTTCCTCGCGTTTGATCTCGGTGATCAAGGTCGCGATGTCGACGCTTTTATCGGCAAGCGGTGGCACGGAAGCGGCAATCGCTTCAGGGTCAATCGTCGGCAAATCGCCTTGCACATTCACGATTACATCGTGACGCCCTTCGGGGTCGAAAGCCTCAACCGCCTCATGAATCCGGTCCGAGCCCGAGGGATGATCCGCCCTTGTCATGGTGGCAATGCCCCCCACACGCTCAATTGCGGCGATCACTTCGGGCGTGTCGGTCGCCACAATCACGGGTCCGATGCCCGCTTCCTGCGCGCGACGCCAGACATGGACGATCATCGGCTCGCCACAAATATCGGCCAAAGGCTTTCCCGGCAGGCGGGTCGAGGCCATTCGGGCCGGAATAAGGATGACTGGATCGGACATTTTGACTGCTTTGACGAATGAAGTGCGAATTTAGAGGCGGAATGACAAAAAGTATCACCCAGAAACCGCTTATACGAGTTGCCAAGACCGGCGCAAAGCGGGTAATCGGATGCGTCCGGAAAAAGAGGCCGCGCTTGGGCGCGCCCAGTCCGGTTTGCTTGGTGGGACTATCGGAGATTCGGAATGGACTCGTTCGAATTTAACAAGATTTCCGGCGCGGTTTTGGGCATCCTGCTCTTTATGATGGGCACCGGCATCGTGGCCGATTTCATTTTTGCCGGCCCCAAGGTGAAGGTCGAAGGTTATGCGCTCCCTGGCGCTGAAGAAACCGCGGCCGCGCCGAAAGCGGAAGCGAGCGCAGAGGCCGCCGCCCCGATTGCGGTTCGTCTGAGGACGGCCGATGTAGCGCGCGGTCAAGCCGGCGTGAAAGCCTGCGCAGCCTGTCATAATTTCGAAAAGGGCACCGCCAACAAGGTCGGCCCTGTATTGTGGAACATTGTCGAACGCGTTAAAGGTTCGGCTGAAGATTTCAATTATTCAGCCGCTCTCAAGGAGCGTGTCGACAAGGGCGAGAAATGGTCTTATGACAATCTCGACGCCTTCATCGCCAATCCTAAAGGTTATTTGAAGGGCACTGCGATGGGTTATGCGGGTCTTGCAGATCCGGCAAAGCGCGCCGACATCATCGCCTACCTGCATTCGCTCTCTGATGCACCGGCTCCGCTGCCGTAAGTCGACAACATCTCTTTATAAATTCAAAACGCCCCGTCTCAACGGGGCGTTTTTGTTTTTGGCATGACTCATTGACTCAGCGCGTTTTAGCAATCGCCCGCCACCCGATATCTTTGCGATAAAACCCGCCCGGCCATTCAATCACTTTGACCGCTTCATAAGCACGGCTTTGTGCTTCTGCGATGGTTGCGCCACGCGCCGTGATCGCTAAGACGCGACCACCTTTTGAAAGAAGCGCACCATCCTCACGCGTGGATGTCCCCGCATGATAGACGGTCACGTCTTTCATCGCGGCCGCTTGATCTACATTATGAATTTCAGTGCCGGTTTGCGGCGTGCCCGGATAACCTTTCGCGGCCATCACAACGGTCAGCGCCGCATCATGCGACCATTGCGGCGTGATATGATCCAAGCGACCTTCAACAGTTGCGAGAATGAGATCAACAAGATCGCTCTCAAGACGAGGCATCAAAACTTCACATTCAGGATCACCAAAGCGCGTATTATATTCAATAAGCTTTGGCCCTTCTTTTGTGATCATCAAGCCCGCGAATAACACTCCACAAAAAGGTGTGCCGCGCTGCTTCATGGCATCAACGGTTGACTGAATAATCTCGCGCATCACACGAGCGCTCATAGCTTCATCAATAATGGGGGCAGGCGAATAAGCGCCCATGCCGCCGGTATTCGGACCCGTATCGCCATCACCCACGCGTTTATGATCTTGAGCAGAGGCCAACGCCAAAGAATGTGTGCCATCAACAAGTGCGAAGAAAGACGCTTCTTCGCCTATTAAGCATTCTTCTATCACAAGCTCAGCACCCGCTTTCCCAAGCGCGCCGCCAAACATCATATCGACGGCTACTTCCGCCTCTTTAATCGTTTCAGCAACCACAACACCCTTGCCAGCCGCCAAACCATCGGCTTTCACAACAATTGGTGCGCCCTGTTGACGAATATACGCTTTCGCGGCTTCCGCATCGTACACTCGTTTGAAAGCGGCAGTTGGAATGTTCGCTTCGACACAAAGTTCTTTTGTGAAGGCTTTCGAGCCTTCAAGCTGCGCTGCCGCTTTTGAAGGGCCGAAGGCTTTAATGCCCTGCGCCTCAAGATCATCGACAAGCCCTGCAACCAATGGCGCTTCAGGACCGATGATGACGAGATCAATCGCCTCGCGCTTACAAAACGCAATCACATCGCCATGACCTGCGACATCAAGCGCGACATTGGTACCGCAGTGCGCGGTGCCGGGATTACCAGGTGCAATGAAAAGAGCATCGCATTTCGAGCTTTGCGAAAGTTTCAAGGCGAGCGCATGTTCGCGCCCGCCTGAACCGATGAGAAGAAGCCGCATCAAACGCGATCCCGAAGGCGTGTTGATCAGATTTGTGTGATCAAGGCCGCAGCGCCCGAGATATTGGCATTGCCGGGGCTATCTTCGATATTGAGGATTTTCACAACGCCGTCTTCAACTAGCATGGAATAGCGAAGCGAGCGAATGCCCAAGCCACCAGCGGTGGCATCAAGCACAAGACCGACAGCTTTCGTGAATTCCGCGCTGCCATCGGCCAAGAATGCAATTTTGTCCAACGCGTCATTGGCTTGCGCCCAGGCCTTCATCACATGAACATCGTTTACCGAAACGACAACGATCTCATGAATGCCTTTCGCCAAAAACTGATCACGGAATTTGAGATAACCGGGCAAATGATTGTTCTGGCAAGTGGGCGTGAAAGCGCCGGGTACCGCAAACAAAACAACGCGACTACCTTTGAAGATCTCGCTCGTGGTGCGGGCGGACGGAGCGTCTTTTGTAGGAATGCGGAATGTCACTTCGGGGAGGCTTTGGCCAACAGCAATGGTCATGAAGAGATTCCTGAAACGGAGAAAAATGAATCGCGAGGATTTTACGTTGCCCCTGCCTAACGGATTGCCCCGTTCGGGTCGAGCGTCACTTCGGTCTCTGTAGCCGCTTGATCCCCAAGCAATGTGACAATGAGCTTAAGACCTCCAAGGACGGCGTCGCGCGGCTTTTCGAGAATACGTACCCGATAGACCGGTGTCGCGTCAGAGCCGCCTCCACGCACCGCATCGCCGAAATACCAGCCCTTTGGTCCCTCAAGGACGAGATCGCCTGTAGGCGCGCCTGTTGCCACAAGCAATGTATCCTCGGCATCGGGCGCGCGCGTGATTGAGAGCAAGCGCGGATCGGGTGCAGCGCCGAGCGCGCCTTTCTTCGGAACCAGCGCGCGAAACGCGTCAATCGCGGCTTTATCACCACCCTCATTCAAGAGACGGGAGGCTTCGGCTGCGAGAGGAACGCAAATCTCCTCGCAGATGCCAAAATCGAGTTTGACTTGAAGGCGGATCGGCTTTGCCGGATCGATCGCTTGCACAAGCAAAGGAAAAATCACCTGCCCACGATAGCCGAGGATCGTCCCCGCCGCATCGGGCATCCGTTCCGGACGCGGCCATTCGACCACTACAGCTTTTACATTTTCCGATCCCGACCAATCGAGCAACGGGGGCAGACCGGAATCGCCCGGCATTCGCCAATAGGTTTTCGCTTTGCCGGAAAGACTGATTTCAAGCCCGGCAAGCCGCGTAGCGCCCTCAAGGGCGCCGCCATCTCGAAGGTTTAATTTTGCTTCAGGCACAGCAGCGATGGTCGCGCCAAAACCGGGCGTCATCATTACAAAAGCAAGACCCAAAGCGCCGAGAACGGTCCGCAAAAAACTCATAATTCTATTTATTCTCTTCTTTTCTCTTTTACCATGGAATTAACTTTGCGTGTTTCACAAAAGCACAAAATCGGGCTAGACTAAAATAAGGATCAGGGAGTCGAAATGATCGACAAAGCGGATCAGCTTTTTCTCAGAGGCCAATTGCTCGTGGCATCCCCGGGCATCGGCGATGAAATATTTAGCCGAACCGTGATTTATCTCTGCGCGCATTCAGTGGAAGGCGCAATGGGTCTTATCGTCAACAAGCCCGCAGAAGAAATCAAATTTTCCTATCTTCTTCAGCAATTGAATCTCTTGCCGAAAAGCGAAGACATCCAGATTCCACCGAATATTCGCGAGATGACGGTTTTGCGCGGCGGGCCCGTTGAGACGTCACGCGGTTTTGTGTTGCATGCAACAGATGCGCGAAGAGATTATGGATCCGTTGCAGTGTCTGATCATGTTCGTCTTTCCGCCAGTATCGAAATTCTGCAAGCAATTGCAAAAGGCGAAGGGCCTGATGAAGCGGCGTTTGCATTGGGTTATGCCGGCTGGGGTGCCGGGCAACTTGAAAGTGAATTGGGCGATAATGGATGGATCCTTTGCCCCGCCCGTCAAGACATTTTGTTTGATCGCGATCACGAAACAAAATACGCGCGGGCACTCTCTTTGATTGGTGTAAATCCGGCGATGCTGTCTTCCGTTGCGGGGCACGCTTAAGACAAGTTCAACTCACCCTTTAATGAGTTTACGCGTTTCTTTCGCCGTCATGGCTGGGCCGAAAGTGGCGCCCTGCCCCAAGCCAAACCCCAATTGCACAAATTGAATCGCGTCCGATTCTGTTTCCAACCCATCCGCGATCAATTCGACATCCAAATCATGCGCGAGTGTTACAACCGAACGTAAGATCGCGGGCCTTACTCCTGAAGGATCGGGTCGCGTCACCGCGCGCGAAAGACGGATCGCACCAAAGGGGAAACGCTCGAGATAACCGAGCGATGAATAGCCATGACCAAAATCACCGATGGCAATACCGGTGCCGATATCTGCAAGTCCATTTAAAACATGTACCGCATGTTCGGGATGATCCATAAGATAGGTTTCAGACACTTCAACGCGCAATGTTCCGCGTGAAACGGGAGCGCGCGCCAGTGCGGCTTTGACATCACGCAAGAAATCTCCGCGCTCAAGCATCGCATTCGACACGGGAAGAATGGTGTAGAGCAACGGATCGGTTTCAAGCAATTTATGCCAGACACTCAATTCATTGAGCGTCTGCTCAAGAATGAAATTTGTGAGCGAACCGATAAGTTCGGCGCTCTCTGCCAGTTCCATAAATGCATCTTGGCTCAACACGCCATGATCCGGATGATCCCAAATTGCTACTGCCTCGAAACCTGCGATTGAACGATCCGCCAAGCGGACAACCGGACGCCAGGTTACAAAAATCTGATTGTGCAAAATCGCCGAGCGCAGATCAATTTCAAGCGCCAATCTTTCACTTGATTGCGCGCGCATCGAGGGACGGAACACATCAATCCGATCGCCGCCCAGTTTTTTCGCATGAGCGACCGCTATCTCGGCATTGCGCAGCAAAAGATCCGCGCTCGTCTCAACGCGTTGATCCGGCAAGGCGATACCAATGGAGACGGTGAAATTCACTTCACGATCGCTCACAGATATTGGCGCGGACAATGTCTTACGGATTTGATCGACTAACGCGGTGATTGGTGCGGGATCTTTTTCGGAAAGAAGAAGAATGGCAAAATGATCACCGCCAATACGCGCTAAACCGTCTTGCGGTTGCACAAGGCGCACAAGGCGGCGTGTGACGGCAAGAAGCAAAGCGTCGCCACCACTTAATCCCAGCGATGTATTGGTTTCATGAAAACGATCAATATCGATTATGACAACGGTTGGCCGTAACGCTTCGCCCGCACGCATCAAATGCAGCATCGTATCAATGCGATCAAGCAGAAGGCGGCGATTGGGAAGTCCGGTCAATCCATCATGGATCGCATCATTCAACAAACGCTCTTCGGTCAACCGTGAATCGGTCACGTCTGAGAGTGTGCCCATCAAACGCAGAACCGTTCCACCTTCACCCACAACAGGACGCGCACGTAAACGGAACCAGTGATAATGACCATCATCGGCTTTAATACGAATATCGCTCGAAAGCCGACCGCGTCTTTCATGGCAAATCCGATCAACCGCGGTTGAAAACGGATCGCGGTCTGCGGGATTAAGATGTTCGATAAATTCGTGCGAAGTGCCGGCAAGATATCCGGTCGGGTAACCGAGCACTGCTTCCGCTTCCGCGCCAACACTCACTTGATCGCGCTGCAAATCCCAATCGAAAATGATATCGCCCGCACCCGTGAGCGCGAGCGCTTTGCGTGAGGCGTCAGCCAATTCCGCGCCAACGAGTCCCGATCCGGAAAACGCGTGTTGCGTGACCGTAAATCCGATCAACAAAATGATCAGCACAAGTCCGCCGATCAATGAATGCGGCGCAATATCACCACTCACACGGCCAAGAAGTGTGAAGCCTTCCGCCGTGACCCACGCAAACAAAATGATCCATGTTGGAATGAGCAGAATAGCACGGGCTTGCCCATGGGTCGCGAGGTAGACAATGAGTAAAAATCCAAAAATGGCGACGCCCGCAATCGACAACCGCGCGAGTCCCGCGGCCACTGCCGGATCAACAAAGATAATCGCAAATAAGGTAGCAAGAAAAATGAGCCAGACCATCGCAATCTGGCTGTAATGAATGCGCAAGCGATTAAGATCGAGATAGGAGAACAAAAACACAATCAAAGTAGCGGCGAGAACCGCTTCGGCTCCGGCGCGATAGATGCGTTCGGCTTCTGGTGAAACCGAAAGTACGAGACCCAGAAGACCAAAATCAACGGCCACATAGGCAGCCACAGCCCAGGCAAGAAGTGCGGCGGCAGGAAAAATCAATGTGCCACGAATGAGCATCAAGACGGTGAGAAACAGCGCCAAGAGTCCAATGATGCCGGTGATGATGCCGCGATAAAAGGTCAAACCATTCGCGGTGTCTTTATAGATTTCAGGCGACCATAAAGTGAGTTCGGGTAAATTTAGTGTTGCAAGTTCTGCGACGAATGTAACGGACGCACCGGGTTCAAGTGTTAATTGAAAAATATCGGCTTCCGTGTTGGGCACACGTTCGGGTGATGAGCCTTGGCTCGCTGTGAGATTGGCAATACGTGAGGCACCAAGATCAGGCCAGATGACCCCGGAACCGATCAATCTTTGATGCGGCGCCACAAACCAGCGCACCAAAGTTTTGTCCGTATCATTCCGAAGCGCGAAGACGATCCAATCCGGTTGGCTGCCTGTGTTTTTCGCCTTCACGGCAATGCGACGCACAATGCCGTCTGCCCCGGGCGCGGTAGAAATCTGGATTTCGTCACCGCTCGAACGATGCCGATCAAGGCTCGGCAACAGATCAAGCGTATCCGCCTCATCATGAATGACGACGAGATCAAGCGCGCGCGCTGGTCCTGAAAAAAAGAGGGCCGCGCCGCAGAGAACGAAGCTTAAAATGAAGGCGCGGAGGATCAAATTAAGGAGGCTCCCTCTTAGAGGCGGCACCCTATCGCAAGGCAGGGGGAAAGGTAAACCGAAAGCCTAATTTCGGGGTCACACCGGCGGATCATCTTCCAGCCGGGCGTAGAGGACATGGTCCTCGTAAACGCCGTTGATGCAGAGATATTGCCGCGCATATCCCTCGCGCTGGAAGCCATTCGCCTCCAAAACACGGATTGAGGCGGTGTTTCGAGGTAAAGAACCAGCCTCAACCCGCCGAAGCCCCATAGGACCAAAAGCAAGCCTCAGCGCCAAGGGTACGGCGCGGGTCATGATTCCCTTCCCCGCATGGGGGGCGCCCATCCAATAGCCCATCATACCGGAATGAGCGACTCCACGCCTGACATTGCCGAAGCTGATCCCGCCCAAAAGTGCACCGCTCGCCGCGTCACAAATGAAAAACGGATAGAGAATGTCACGATCTTCCGGATTGAAATAACGCAAGCGAAAAGCGCTACGGGTCAAATCATCGTCCCGCCAGCTTGGCTCCCATGGTGTGAGAAATGCACGGCTCTCGGCGCGCAAACGCGCCCAAGCCGGAAAATCATCCATCACCGGAAGACGAAGAAGAAGATCGCCACCCCGAAGCGGATTTACAGCGCGGGCGCGATCGGAGCGGGCAAAGAGCGCCATGTCATCTGCGCCTAATTCATCTTCGGCGCAGGCGTGCCAAGCCGCGCGACCATCGCATCGATCGACATCAACGGCTTGATAGGGCCAATGGCGGCAATAGTTGGTGGCGCTTTCAAGGAGCGCGAGGCCACGCGGCACACATCATCAATGGTGATCACGTCAATCATCGAGACCATTTCGTTACGCGGCAAGACGCGACCATAAGCGAGCATGTGCCGCGCCATTTGTTCAGCGCGACGGCCAGGTGATTCCAGCGCCGTAAGCAGAGACATTTTCATCTGCGCCTTGGCGCGAGAAACTTCAGCCATGGTCACAGATTTTGTGGCTTCACAAAGGGTATCAAGAACAAGCGGCGTATAATCAGCGAGCTGCATTTCACCCGTGCCACCATAAATCGCAAAGAATCCAGAATCAGAGAATGGCGAAAAGAAAGAATAAATCTCATAACAAAGACCACGCTTCTCCCGCACTTCTTGAAAGAGTCGCGATGACATGCCCCCGCCAAGGATATTGGAAAACACATGCATCGCGTAATGATCAGGATCGCGCCATGAAGGCGCATCAAAACCAAAAACAAGATGGGCTTGTTCCAATGATTTCACACGGCGGCTGTCGCCTCCCGTGTAAAGCGCTGCCTCCGGCGCAGGGGCTTGATCACGTGCAAAGCCTTTTAAGCGAGATCCCACTTCATGAATCAAAGCTTCATGATCAACTGCACCTGCTGCTGAAACGACCATTGACGGCAAACGATAGGTGCGATCCATAAAGCCGCGCATAGTTTTCGGATTTTGCGAACGAACCGTTTTCGGCGTTCCAAGAATCCGGCGTCCAATCGGTGCGCCTGCAAAAGCCGTTTCCATCACCATATCAAAAACGACTTCATCGGGCGTATCTTCATAAGCGCCGATTTCTTGCAAGATCACTTCTTTTTCACGCGCGAGTTCCGTTGTATCAAATGCGGGATCGGCGAGGATATCGGTGAGAATATCAACCGCCAAAGGCATGTCCGGTCCGAGCGTGCGCGCGTAATAGGCTGTATATTCTGTATTTGTTTCAGCATTCACTTCGCCGCCGACGGCTTCGATCTCTTCAGCAATCTGCAAAGCATTGCGGCGCGTTGTGCCTTTAAACGCCATATGTTCGAGAAGATGCGCGAGGCCTTGCTCTTCCGCGCGTTCATGACGCGAACCCGCGCCACTCCAAATGCCCATCGCCACAGTCGCGAGACCGGGCATGGTTTCACTCACCACACGCAGACCGTTTTCAAGCATTGTGACACGAACATTCTCCGTACGATCAGAGACGCTCACAGCTTTTACTCCCGACCCGCGCGAGCATGCGCGATGATGAAGGCTTCGATCTTCGCTTGATCATTCGGCAATTCTGTCACGCGTTCTTTCCGCGACATGAGATCAGCAAGATGCTCCGGCAAAGCCGGAAGAACACCTGTTGCAGCTTTCACGGCATCAGGAAATTTTGCAGGATGCGCCGTGCCTAATGCGACGACTGGCGTCGCGCGATCTTCTTTAAGCAACGCGCGCGCGGCTTTCACACCAATCGCCGTATGCGGATCGAGAATATAACCGGCGCGCCGCCATGTCTGTTTCATTTCATCATCAACTGCCGCGCGATCCGCACGCAACGCGGTAAAATCACGTCGCATCAGATCAAGAGCTGACGAGGGAATCGTAAAGCATTTTGATTGTTGCAACGTCGCCATCATGTTGCGCAACGCGCCGGCATCGCGCCCCATCACTTCATAAAGGAGCCGCTCAAAATTTGATGAAATCTGAATGTCCATCGAAGGTGAGCTTGTCGCAACCACGCCTGCCATTTTATAGCGACCCGTAGAAAGCGCACGCGCGAGAATATCATTCTCGTTGGTCGCGACCGACAAACGCCCCACGGGTAAGCCCATAAGCTTCGCCACATAGCCCGCAAGAATATCACCAAAATTTCCGGTTGGTACAGCGAATGAAATTTTCCGATGCGGTGCGCCCAAAGACACACCCGCAGAAAAATAATAAACAATCTGCGCGACAATACGTGCCCAATTGATCGAATTCACACCGGATAATTTCAAGCGATCACGAAACGCATGATGATTGAACATCGCTTTTACCAAAGCCTGACAATCATCAAATGTACCATCAACCGCAACGGCATGAACATTCGGAGCATCCACAGTTGTCATCTGACGGCGTTGCACCTCGCTCACGCGACCTTGCGGATAGAGGATAATCATATCAACGCGGTTTAAGCCTTTGAAGGCATCAATCGCCGCACCACCGGTATCACCTGATGTTGCACCCACAATCGTGGCACGCTCATTGCGCAAAGCAAGCACGTGGTCCATCAAGCGTCCGAGTAATTGCATCGCCACATCTTTGAATGCGAGTGTCGGACCATGGAAAAGTTCGAGCACAAAAAGACTGGTGTCGATTTCAACAAGCGGACAAACAGAGGGATGCCTGAACGTCGCATAGGCTTCATGGATCATCTTTGAAAGCGGTTCAGACGCAATGTCATCGGCATAGAGGCTGATGACACGATTGGCGATGTCGGCATAAGGAAGTCCGGCAAAATCCGAAATCGCTGCGTCAGTCAAAGTCGGAAAGGTTTTCGGCCAATAAAGACCGCCATCACGCGCAAGGCCCGCGAGCAACGCATCCGAGAAACCGAGCGCTAGCGCTTCACCGCGGGTAGAGTGATGGATCATGGCAGGGCGGGACACGGGCAGCGTTTCCTTGATGAAATTTGATCTTCTTTAGAAACAGAAAGGCGCCTCTGGCAAGCGGCAAGGTCTAGGCCTTGCGGGCTTTCAGCGCGAAAGCCGTAAAGACCCCGACAAGGACGAGCGCGAGACCAAACCAGGTCAGCGCATATTCAAGATGGTTGTTCGGTACTGAGACGACCGTATGCCCGCCCTCCGGCCAGCGTCCAGGCACCGGAGTTGAATCAGCATCGACGATAAAGGGCGCCACACGCTCAAAACCAAAAGACGCGGCAATTGCAGCGGGATCGCGCAGGAAGCGGATATTTTTTTTGAGATCGTCTGTCGGGGTAAAAAGTCCGCGCCGCTCGGGCATCCGCATCAAACCCCTTATTGTGATTTGGCCTTCGATGAGACCAAGCGTGCGCTGCTCAGGCGCTTTCAACGCTTCGGGAACGAAGCCGCGATTGACGATCACCCGACTACCATCCTGAAGCGTGAGAGGCGTCAAAACAAAATATCCAGGCGCCGATCCGCCTTTACTGTCGGTGACAATAAAACCGAAGAGATGCGCTTCATGCTTGTGATCAAATTCGCCATTCACCGTGATTTTTCGATAGGAATAATCATCAGGCTTTAACGCGGGCCATTCAGCCTCGAGCGGCATCGCAATAGTATCGGTTTTTAGCGATTGATCAATGCGCTTTAAGAGCGCCTCTTTCTCATAGAGTCTTTCGAGCTGCCAAATACCGAGCCCGCATAGAATGACGAAGGCTATCGCTGAGACAATCGCGGGAAGAATGAGACGACGCACAACAAAAACCTCTTTGAAAAAATCACGATCGGAACTTAGCGTTCAAGCTGTCCTTGCTCGGCTTTGTGGCGATATTGCGAAGCAATCAGCCAGCCTTTAAGCGGTCGCAAAAGACCGAGCGAGACAATCACTGTAAGCGGTAAAAAAAATTGCTCCCAGAAGCCACAAAGGCGGCTCATAATTCGCATCAATAATCAAAGCGGTGCCAACAACAATCGCGCCCGCAATCAGCATGATAAACACTGCCGGACCATCGCCTGAATCCGCGAAAGAATAATCAAGGCCACACGCATCACAACGCGGCGCAAGGTCAATGAAGCCCGCGAATAAATGCCCTTCCCCGCAACGCGGGCAACGGCCTTTGATCCCCGCCATGATACCGGCATCACCATGCGAGGGAACAGAAGCTGTCATAAAAAAAATCCTTTCGGAAATGAAAAAGGGGCGGCCAAAACCGCCCCTTCAAATTTTCTTTCGCCGTTCTTAGTGGCCGTGGAACGCAGCACCCCAATTCGATCCCCAAAGATAGATGGAGACGAAGAGGAAGAGCCACACAACGTCAACGAAGTGCCAGTACCAAGCAGCAAATTCGAAACCGAGATGTTGCTTCGGCGTGAAATGACCTCTCGAGGCGCGCAGCAAGCACACTGCCAAGAAGATCGTTCCGATGATCACATGGAAGCCGTGAAAGCCGGTCGCCATAAAGAAGGTCGCGCCGTAAATATGACCGCCGAACGAGAACGGCGCATGCGCGTATTCATAAGCCTGCACGCAGGTGAAGACGAGGCCGAGAATAACCGTCAACCATAGGCCCTGCTTCAAACCCTGACGATCATTATGGAGAAGCGCGTGATGCGCCCATGTCACCGTTGTTCCCGATGTCAAAAGAATGAGTGTGTTGAGAAGCGGCAAATGCCAAGGATCGAACACTTCGATGCCTATCGGCGGCCAGTGACCGCCTGTGAACGCATGACGCAAGAAAGCCTTTTCTTCACCAGCATAAATGCTTGAGTCGAAGAAGGCCCAGAACCACGCCACGAAGAACATCACTTCGGAGGCGATGAACATGATCATGCCGTACCGATGATGCATCTGCACAACTCGGGTATGATTGCCCTTATGCTCGGCTTCATTGATGACGTCCGACCACCAGGAAAGCATCGTGTAGAGAATGCCAAGAACACCGACCGTGAAAATGATCGGACCAGCTTTCAACGAACCGATATGCATACCCTTCATGGTCATGATCGCGCCAACCGCGAAAATGAAGGCGCTGACCGAGCCTACAAACGGCCAAGGGCTCGGATCGACGATGTGGTAATCGTGGTTTCTTGCATGCGCGTCGGCCATAGCTAGATCTCCGGTCTTCTTCGGGGCCCTTCTTGCGGACGCCCACTCTATCAAGGGTTACAGTTGCGGTTTGGGCGGTTCTGTCAACTCTGCGACCGGTGTTTTCCGGCTCTTGGAGGGAAAGAATGTGTAGGAAAGCGTGATTGTATCGAGGGTGGCGATGTCTTTGTCGGTCACGAGCGCCGGATCGACGAAAAAGACGACGGGCACATCAAGCGTTTCGCCGGGCTTCAATGTGAGATCCGTGAAGCAGAAACATTGCAGCTTGTTGAAATAGGCCCCGGCCAAATCAGGCTGGACATTATAAGTCGCCTGCGCGGTCACGGGTTCCGCCGCATTATTTGTGATCTTGTAGAAAATCGTTGCGGTCTCACCGATCTTCAAAGTCGTCACCTGCGTTTCCGCCTTGAATGTCCAAGGTAAACCTGGCGCAACATTCGCATCAAAACGAACCGAAATACTTTGCGCCAAGGCATTCTCGGGTGCGACACTTGCCACCTGTGTCGTACCGCCAAAGCCCGTCAATTGGCAGAAGAGCCGATAAAGCGGAACCGCCGCATAGGCCGCGCCCACCATCACACCCACAAGCGCAACGCACGCGATCAGCGTTGTGCGATTGGAAGCAATGCGAGGGGATGGCGCTTCAGACATGGATCAGATCGGACGGTTCAAAACATTGCCACCAAGTTTGGCGATAGTGACAACGAAAAACAAAATGACAAGCGCGCCTAAAAACCACCCAAGCGCTCGAGAGCGTGCATTGCGGCGGCGAAGTTCTTCTTCAGTCAATTCGGGCAGATGCGAAGGGCCGCTCATTTCATCAAACTCCACGGAATGAAGGGAAGAAGCTGCTCAACAAGACGCGCGCCAAAGAGAGCAAACAAATAGATGATCGATGTACCGAACAAACGGAACGCGGCTTTGCGCCCTTCGTCCCCTTCACGTTTGCGATAAAGATCATAGGCAAAATAAGCGAGCACAACGCCGAAGGCCGTAGCGACAGTGAGATAAATCCATCCGGCGTGTGAAATCAGCGCCGGCGCCATTCCCACCGGAATAAGCGCGAGCGAGTAGATCAGGATTTGCAAACGCGTGGCATCAGGTCCTGCAACCACAGGCAACATCGGTACACCCGCGCGCGCATATTCATTGCTCTTCACAAGCGCTAAAGCCCAGAAATGCGGCGGCGTCCATACCAAGATCAAAAGGAAATAGAGAAAGCTCTCGAGGCTCACATCGCCTGTAACAGCCATATAACCGATCATCGGCGGGAACGCGCCCGCAGCACCACCGATCACAATATTTTGCGCAGTCCAATGTTTGAGCCACATCGTGTAAATCACGACATAGAAGAAGATCGTAAACGCAAGAAACGCCGCAGATTGCCAATTCGCAATCAATCCCAAAAACAAAACAGATCCGAAAGAGAGCGTCATGCCGAAAGCAAGCGCTTCATTGGGCTTCACTGCGCCTGCAGGAATCGGCCGCGTCGATGTGCGCGCCATCATCGCATCAATGCTCGCATCATACCACATATTGAGACAGCCCGACGCGCCCGCACCGACGGCAATCGCAAGAAGACTCGCAAAGCCAAGAATCGGGTTGATCGGTTCAGGGGATGCGAGCATCCCCACCAGCGCCGTGAAAATCACGAGCTGCATCACGCGGGGTTTTAAAAGTTCGAAGTAATCGCGCGCAGTGCCGAAAGCGATTGTCGGCCGCTCTTCGTCATAAGCGGGTGAAGCGGGATCAAGAAGTTCAGCGGCAATCGTCATGGCGAGCGTTGTTGTTCCGTAACGGGAAAGAGCGGGGGTGCCCCCGCTCTGATTAATTTAAAAAGATTCCCTCGAGAGCGGAGGTCCGCCTCACGAATTCCCTTAGTGACCGCTTCCAGAGAAACGCGGCAGCATGTCAAATTGATGGTGCGGAGGTGGTGAGCTCAAGGTCCATTCGAGCGTCTTAGCCCCTTCACCCCATGGATTATTCACCGCACGAACCGGGCTCAGATAAGCGCGCAAAATGCCATAGAAGAAAATCAGCAAGCCGGCAGCGAAGATGTATGAGCCATAGGAGGAGATACGGTTCCACCCCGCAAAAGCTTCCGGGTAGTCAACATAGTGACGCGGCATGCCCGAAAGACCCGTGAAATGCATCGGGAAGAAGAGCACGTTCGAACCAACAAAGGCAACCCAGAAATGGAAAATGCCGATCCAATCCGGAATGATGCGGCCCGACATTTTCGGGAACCAATAATAGAAGCCCGCAAAAATCGAGAACACCGCACCAAGCGATAAAACATAGTGGAAATGAGCCACCACATAATAAGTATTATGAAGATTCCTATCAATGCCCGCATTTGCGAGCACAATGCCGGTCACACCACCTATTGTAAAAAGAAAGATAAAACCCATTGCCCATTGCATCGGCGCAGTGAAGCGGATCGAACCACCCCACATCGTCGCAATCCACGAAAAAATTTTCACGCCCGTTGGTACCGCAATCACCATAGTGGCAAACATGAAATAACGCTGCGTATTGAGTGCGAGGCCCGCTGTATACATGTGGTGCGCCCACACGATGAAGCCAACAGCGCCAATAGCCACCATCGCATAAGCCATGCCAAGATAGCCGAAGATCGGCTTCTTCGAGAAGGTCGAGATGATGTGGCTGATCATGCCGAAACCCGGCAAAATCATGATGTAAACTTCTGGGTGACCGAAGAACCAGAAGAGATGTTGATAGAGGATCGGATCACCGCCATTGGCCGAATCAAAGAAGGCCGTGCCGAAATTGCGGTCCGTCAACAACATCGTGATCGCACCGGCGAGAACCGGAAGCGAGAGAAGAAGCAGGAATGCCGTGACAAGAATCGCCCAGGCAAAAAGGGGCATCTTATGCATAGTCATGCCCGGCGCGCGCATATTCAAAATCGTTGTAATGAAATTGATCGCACCAAGAATGGAAGACGCACCCGCCAAGTGGAGCGAGAGAATACCGAAATCAAGCGCAGGACCCGGATGACCCATGGTTGCGAGCGGAGGATACACTGTCCAACCGCCACCGAAACCATCTGAACCCGGAGCTCCTTCAACGAAGAGCGAGATGATCAACAGGCCTAACGCTGCGGGCAACAACCAGAACGAAATATTGTTCATGCGCGGGAACGCCATGTCAGGCGCGCCAATCATTAAAGGCACGAACCAGTTACCAAAGCCGCCGATAAGAGCAGGCATGACGACAAAGAACACCATGATGAGGCCGTGACCCGTCACGAACACATTATAGGTTTGCGGATTGGTGAAATATTGAAGGCCCGGCTCTTGAAGCTCGAGACGCATAGCAATGGAGAGGAAGCCCCCAACCAAACCCGCGATAATCGCGAAAAACAAATACATCGTACCGATGTCTTTGTGATTGGTCGACATAACCCAACGCTTCCAACCCGTCGGATTACCTTCTTGAGTCGCATTTAATGTCGCTGCCTGTGCCATTCATTTATTCCTAAGGATCCATTATTGCAACAAAGCGGCGATGGTCGTCGCCCGGCTTCACTCAATTGAATTATTCATTAGCCGCAAGCGCGACAGGTTTTACATCCTTCGAAGCAAATTTCTTTTTCGCTTCCGTAAGCCATGCCGCATATTTGTCTGCACTCACAATACGAACCGCAATCGGCATATAGGCATGATTAGCGCCGCACAAACGCGAGCACTGGCCGTAATACATGCCCTCACGATCGGTATTGAACCAAGTCTGATTCAAACGACCCGGCACCGCATCCATACGCACGCCGAAGGACGGAATTGCGAAATTATGAATGACGTCTGCGCCGACAACTTGAACAACTATTGTTTTGCCAGCGGGTAGCACCAATTCATTATCAACCGCCAGAAGCGCAGGCTGATTGGCCTTAACTGCATCTTCAGGGGAGAGCATATAAGAATCAAAGGCGAAACCGCCGCCCTGATCTTCCGTATATTCGTAAGACCAATACCACTGATGCGCGACCGCTTTCACAGTGATGTCGGCCTTCGGCAACTGAACCTGCATCGTCAAAAGACGGAAAGACGGGATCGCGATACCAACCAAGATCAACGCAGGAATGAGCGTCCAGGCGATTTCAAATCCGGTGTGATGAGTTGTCTTCGACGGAACCGGATTGACCTTCTCATTGAAACGGAAAACCACAATCGCAAGTAGCAAGAAAACAAAGGCAGCGATCACCGTGATCACAATGTTCACACTGTCGTGGAGCGTTCCCAAAAACTGGGCAATCTCTGTGACAGGTGTTTGCATATTTATCTGCCATGGCGAGGGCTGACCAGTTCCGGCGAAAGCCGCACCTGCAAAACAGGCCGACAGCAGAACGACGAGCGTGGCGCCGAAAGTCCAACGGGTCATGATCGTGTTTTCTCCATCCAAACGCGGGATGCGTCTCATTCTCGGATCACGAACGGGAAAAGCCATACCGACTCCTCAGTCCGGATTGTGCCGCCGCGTCTTACAATCATAAACAGGGAAAACGTGCAACATCCACAGCGGCTAATCTGTGCGTTTTCATGCGAAAGTCATAGGAGATGCGACAAAATAAACCTATTTTTAGGTACATGGTTTGACAGGGTCGGCCGCACCGACTTAGGTGACATATAAACTGTAGGAAAAGCCAAAGGCGGGGGTAAACCATGGCTAAAATCTGGTTGAGGGGGGCATTTCTTGTCCTCTTAGCTCTGTGCCCGACCCTTCCGAGCGTCGCCTCAAATCCGCCGGCGCAAGACCCTGCCATCCGCGGCATTTATGGCGAATGGGCACTGCGTTGCGACGTGCAACCGGGCTCAACGGTAGAACAATGTGCCCTCGTTCAAAATGTCTATGCCGAGGGCAAACCGGATCTCCAACTCGTTGTGTTGGTCGTGAAAGCTCCCGAAGGAGGGTATCTTTTGCGAGTTGTCGCTCCTTTGGGCATCATTTTACCGGCAGGTCTCGCACTTCGCATTGATAGCATAGACATCGGCAAAACTGGCTTTATGCGGTGTCTCGTCAATGGCTGTATGGCCGAAGTCGCCATGGATGAAGGCCTGATCGGCCGCTTCAGCACCGGCTCGACGGCGCTCTTCATCATTTTCCCGACGCCCAGCGAAGGGACTGGCCTACCCATCCCGCTCGCGGGCTTCGCCAATGGGCTTGCAAGACTGCCCTGACCTCCCAATCTCTAGGCACGACAATTTTTGGAGACGACCCCATGAATTTCTCTCTGACGAATTTCACCTCGTCGCGTTCCCTGTGTTTGGCCGCCCTCCTCTCGCTTGGCCTCGCGGGTTGCATGAGTTCAGGCGGATCGCAAAGCCCGAGCGGCACCGCGGGCGGCTCGTCATTATTTTCGAATTGGTTCGCGGCTCAAAAGACCGAACCCGCGCCGCAAGTCACAGCGGCCGCACCGGAACCGGAAGTCCCCTGCCCCAAAGTTGAAATTAGCGAGGGCGGTTCCACCCTGCGTCAAGGCAAAGGCAGCGATGTGAGTTTCCAATTTTCACTTCGCGATGTGGCGCGTGAATGTTCGGCGGGTAAAAACGGTGCAATTGTCATGAAGATTGGTGTTGAGGGCATCGCCGTTATCGGCAAGGCAGGCAAGCCCGGTGGCGTTTCAGCACCGCTCGTTGTGACCGCGACCAAGAACGACAAAGTGGTCGCGACAAAGACCTTCACGCTGAAAACGACAATTCCCGCCGATGAAAATCAAACCCAATTCCGCTTCATCGACCAAGGCTTCACGCTTCCCGCCGGATCTGACGACGCAGATGTGACGATTGGATTTAAGGGGTAAGTGAAAATTCGTGATTGGGAACGTGAGCAAAGCGATCCCTAAAATCCAACACTTCAACTTAAAGCTGTATCCACCGCGCGATGCTTAGATCACCCCTCCGCGATGATCGCGTCAGGGTTTGTGTTTTGGTGCGAGGCTGATAGTCTTTCCCTTAGGTCATGCACATCATGACTCGGGACTTAACAACCTCATCTAGTCCGGCAGAGCATCTGCCGACACCAAACTGCCCTGACGTGCTTTCACGTCGGGGTGGCGGCGTTATGTCCAGGCTGCAAAGCTAAAAGCGCTGCGGCCATCACTAGATGGCTTGTTAACACCCCGGCATCAGCGCGCATTGCGCTGGCGCCATTTTCTTTTCTAGGGAGTGACGGGGGATGGAAAAGCCGCAAATCGATTTCACTCAACCCATGACATTTCAAAACGCGCTGCAAAATTTCGCGCTTTCTTTGGCCTGCGTGATGGTCGCCTTGCACGATGAAGTGAATTTCGGCGAAGATCGCGATCACGCCATTCTCACTGCCGCCAATTTATTTTGCTCGATGCTCGAGGACGCACATACCGAAGCTGTTGCGCTTATGAACAAACTTGAACGTAGGATATTGGGGATGAATTAGCGCTTTTCAAAATGTTCAAGCTCTTAAACCGTCATTGCGAGGAGGCTCGAAGAGCCGACGTGGCAATCCATTCTTTTCCTATATCATTCCTTGGATTGCCGAGTCGCTTTGCCCCTCGCAATGATGAACAAAAAGGGCGCCCTTGCGAGCGCCCTTTATTTTTGAGAGGCCGATTTTGGACTTCTTAGAAGTCCTTGCCGCCGCCATGAAAGTCTGGCTTGCCAGATTTTCACTTTTTTAATGATGGGAGGCCGGCTTTGGACTTCTTAAAAGTCCATGCCGCCGCCCATACCGCCGCCTGGGCCGCCCATCGGCATTGCAGGCTTATCCTTCGGCAATTCGGCGATCATCGCTTCGGTCGTGATCAAGAGACCTGCAACTGAAGACGCATCCTGCAACGCTGTGCGAACAACCTTTGCAGGGTCAACTATACCGGCTTCGAGCATGTCGACATATTGTTCCGACTGCGCATTGAAGCCAAATGTCTGCGACTTGTTCTCGAGGATCTTGTTGACAACGATCGAGCCTTCAACGCCAGCGTTCTCGACGATCTGACGGATCGGGGCTTCGAGCGCCTTCAAGACAATGTTGATGCCCGCTTGCACGTCATCATTCTTGCTCTTCAACGCCTGCACCGCAGCCTTCGCGCGAAGGAGAACCGTGCCGCCGCCCGGAACAATGCCTTCTTCAACGGCAGCGCGGGTTGCGTTCAACGCGTCATCAACGCGGTCCTTCTTTTCCTTCACTTCTACTTCTGTCGCACCACCGACGCGGATCACCGCGACGCCGCCTGCGAGCTTCGCAAGACGCTCTTGAAGCTTCTCACGATCATAGTCGGAGGTTGTTTCTTCAACCTGCGCCTTGATCTGCGCAACACGACCTTCGATGTCCTTCTTCTTGCCGGCACCGTCGATGATCGTGGTGTTTTCCTTGTCGATGCGGACGCGTTTTGCACGGCCGAGCATGGTGAGTGTGACTGACTCAAGCTTGATGCCCAGATCTTCCGCAATCATTTCTCCCGAGGTGAGGATGGCGATGTCTTCGAGCATCGCCTTGCGACGATCACCAAAGCCTGGAGCCTTCACGGCAGCAACCTTGAGGCCACCACGGAGTTTGTTCACGACGAGAGTCGCGAGCGCTTCGCCTTCGACATCTTCCGCGATGATAAGGAGTGGCTTGCCGGTCTGCACAACGGCTTCGAGAACCGGGAGCATGGCCTGGAGCGAAGAAAGCTTCTTTTCGTGAATGAGGATGTAAGGATCGTCGAGTTCGACGGTCATCTTGTCCGCATTGGTGATGAAGTATGGCGAGAGATAGCCGCGATCGAATTGCATACCTTCAACGATATCCACTTCGGTTTCTGCTGTCTTGGCTTCTTCAACCGTTATCACGCCTTCATTGCCAACCTTCTGCATCGCATTGGCAATCATCTTGCCGATGAGCGCATCACCATTGGACGAGATTGTGCCGACCTGAGCGACTTCGCTCGAGGACTTCACTTTCTTCGCGCGAGCCTGAATGTCCTTGATGGCGACTTCCGTTGCCATGTCGACGCCGCGCTTCAAATCCATCGGGTTCATGCCGGCGGTGACATATTTCACGCCTTCACGAACGATGGCTTGTGCGAGAACGGTTGCCGTTGTGGTGCCGTCGCCAGCGATGTCGTTCGTCTTTGACGCGACTTCGCGCAGCATCTGTGCGCCCATATTTTCGAACTTGTCATCAAGCTCGATGTCTTTCGCGACTGTCACACCGTCTTTCGTGATGCGCGGGGCGCCGAATGACTTGTCGAGAACAACGTTACGACCCTTCGGGCCGAGCGTGACCTTCACCGCATTGGCGAGGATGTCGACGCCGCGCAACATTCTGTCGCGTGCATCGGAGGAGAAAAATACTTGTTTAGCAGCCATGATATAGCTTCCTTAAATGAGTGTGATCAAAGAACGAGAGCAGTTCGGCTTACTTGCCGATCACGCCCATAATGTCAGACTCCTTCATGATGAGGAGTTCGTGACCGTCGATCTTGACTTCAGTGCCCGACCATTTGCCGAACAGAACCTTGTCACCCTTCTTTAGATCGAGGGGGACGAGTTTGCCGGTTTCATCGCGAGCGCCATTGCCGACGGCGACGACTTCACCTTCTTGCGGCTTTTCCTTGGCGGTATCGGGGATTATGATGCCGCCCTTGGTCTTTTCCTCTGAATCGAGGCGGCGGACGACCACGCGGTCATGAAGCGGACGGAATTTCATGTAATATTTCCTTCAGATTTGGTCCGTTGAAACTGTTGTCGGGGCGAGCCCGTTTTTGACGCCTACTAGCACTCAGTTTCTACGAGTGCTAGCGGCCCGTCTAGAGAAATAGGGAGAGGCTCTCGGTGAGTCAAGGCGCGCGCGGCAAAATTTTGCTCGATTTACCAAGCGCGGGGCTAAGTTATTAAAAATTCAGCTCTTTTTGGCCTTCAGAAGCAGGAACGAGCCGGCAATGATCAGCACCGCACCGGCATAGACCGTCCAATGCGGCCATTCCTGAAAGATGAAGATGCCAATGAGGGTTGCCCAGATGATGTTCGTATATTCGACCGTGCCGATGCGGGCGGCGGGCGCGCGGTGAAGTGCGGTCGCCATCATGAATTGGCCGATGGTGCCGAGCGCGCCCATGGCGAGGCCGAGCATCCATTCCGACCGCAACGCCCCGATGGGGTCGCCAATCAAAAAGGAGAAAGGCAAAACAAGCGTCGAGGCGAGGATGTTTTGCAACACCACCACACCGGCGATAGTATCATCGCCCGCGCGGGCGCGGAGAAGAACATTAGCGAGCGCATAAGTTCCCGCTGATCCGAGTGCGGCGATGATTCCAAGCATGCTGCCTTGCAAATGATCGAGCGAAAATCCTTTGCCGAACGCGATCACGAGAATGCCGATAAAAGAGAGAAAAATAGCAAGCGCGGTGGAGGCCGGAACCTTTTCCTTCAACAATACACGACCAAATATCGCCATGAAAATCGGCGCGATATAAGTGAAGACCATGGTTTCAACCATTGGCAACACGCTGATCGCGTAGAAAAAGAGAAAACTCGTTCCCGCATAAAAGAAAGCACGAATGGAATGTGCTTTCACCATCTCGGTGGAAGGCCATGGCGGGCGATAAAAGGCAGCGACAACTGCGGACCATATGAGCCCGCTCAAATAACGGATGGACACAACATCAATCGTTGAATGGCGTGACCCGAAATCTTTTGCGATGCCATCAAGCGCGGTGAAGAAAAAGACCGCGGCAATTGCCAGAAGAACCGGACCAATTGAAAGATCGTGATGATTTTTATCCATCATCGATCCTTACTCGTGTTCAGAGCTAATCGATAGCCATATTCAAAAGTCTCAGCTGCATCATGCAATTGGCGAATACCGGCCACACGCTTAAAGCCTGCTTTTTCATAAAAGCGATGACCGGCATGAAAACGTGTATCGGTCCATAACATCACTTCACTTGCGTGTTGCGCACGCGCATGATCAAGCGCAGTGTCCAGCATGAATTGTGAAAGACCTTGTCCCCGAAATTCATGCGCGAGATAGATTTTGAACAATTCAAAACGCTTTTGCTCAAAGGTCGGTGTGATCGCGATGGAGCCCGCAACGGGAAACAAAGCCTCCGCGCGTGGATTTTCAAGAATCCAGAGTTCGCCTTTTTTCTTGCCCCGATAAAAATCGGCGGGTGCTTCAAGCTCAGGAAATTCATGCGGCAGAAAAGGACAATTCTCGTAATCTGCAAAAATGCGAGCGATCAATTTTCCCATGCCGGCGCCATCCTCATTGCGGCCGAGTCGAAATTTTAAAAAAGGATGCGTTAAGGTGGTAAACATCAAAGATCGTTTATTTTATTCGGATGACGAATTTTTGAAAGGCGCCATACCGTCACGCGCAAGCTGATCGACTTCTTCATTCTCAGGATGACCCGCATGGCCCTTCACCCAATGAAATTCGACAGTATGTCGTTTGACAACATCATCAAGCCTTTGCCAGAGGTCGGCATTTTTCACAGGCTTTTTATCGACTGTCTTCCAACCATTGCGTTTCCACCCATGCATCCATTGTGTGATGCCTTGGCGCACATACTGACTGTCTGTGTAAAGATCGACTGAGCAAGGCCGCGTGAGGCTTTCAAGCGCTTGTATAGCCGCCGTCAATTCCATACGATTATTGGTTGTTTTCGCTTCTCCACCATTGAGCGTTTTTCGTGTCTCGCCATAAATCATCAGAACGCCCCAACCGCCCGGTCCCGGGTTACCCGAGCACGCGCCATCAGTGAACAGAGTCACACGTTTAGGAGTCCCTTCGCTCGTCATTGCTAATAGCCGTAATCACGCGCATTGCGGCACGCTTCAAAAAAGCGAAGCTTGCGATAATATTCGAGCGGATCTTTCGGACGCACGAGAGCGCCCGGCGGAACATTCAACCAATCAACAAGGCGTGTGAGCATGAAGCGTAAAGACGCGCCACGGCATAACACCGGCAGCGCTTCAACTTCGCGCGGTTCAAGATCGCGAATGGCGCGATAGCCCGCAATCATCGCTTGGCCTTTGGTGATGTTGAATGAACCATCAAGTTCAAAACACCAGGCATTGAGGCAGATCGCCAAATCATAAGCGAGAAAATCCGAGCAGGCGAAATAGAAATCGATCACGCCCGAGAGTTTGTCTTTCAAGAAAAACACATTGTCAGTGAAGAGATCGGCATGAATCACGCCTTGCGGTAAATCCTTGGGCCATTCTGCTTCCAAAGCCTGAAGCGACGCAGCCGTCGCGTCGCTTAGTCCCGGCGTCACGAAATCGGCAAGGTTTTTTGCGGCATCAAAAAGCGGCCGCCAGCCTTGCACAGAGAGCGCATTCACACGGCGCGTTTTATAATCCTGTCCGGCGAGATGAAGCTTTGCCAGCGCTTCTCCCACTTCGCGACAATGATGAGCAGCGGGGCGTGCAATGCCCATGCCTTCAAGAAATGTCACGATCGCTGCAGGGCGCGTTTGCAATTCACCCAGCGTCTCGCCGTTTTTCATCCGAACAGGACGCGGACAATTAATGCCGCGCATCGCGAGATGATCCATGAGTCCGATGAAAAATGGCAGGTCTTCTTTTTTCACCCGCTTCTCATATAGCGTCAGAATGAAATAACCGCCTTCGGTATGAAGGAGAAAATTCGAATTCTCGACGCCTTCGGCGATGCCTTTGAACGACAACACACCGCCGATATCATAGAGCGCGATGAATTTTTCGAGCGCGTCCTCGGGGACATCAGTATAAACAGCCACGATTTATCCCTGAGTCTTTTCGCGCAATTCACGCGGCAGAGGAAAGAACATGGTTTCATCCGCCGTTGTGATCGTCTCAACTGTCACATCATAGCGTTCTGCAAAGGCATCAACGATGCCTTCGACAAGAATATCCGGCGCGGACGCGCCCGCTGTAATCGCGATGGTTTTCATAAGCGGAAGCGTGTCCCACTCAATATCGCGCGCTTCATTCACAAGCTTCGCAATCGGCGCACCGGCGCGCTCTGCCGACTCCCGCAACCGTTGCGAATTTGATGAATTCCAAGACCCAACAACAAAGACAGCATCCGCGCGGCCTGCAACGGAGCGCACCGCCTCTTGGCGATTGGTTGTCGCATAACAAATATCTTCTTTATGCGGTCCGGCGATCAGAGGAAATTTTGATTTCAGCGCTTCGACAATATCGCGCGTATCATCAACAGACAGAGTCGTTTGTGTTACAAAAGCAAGTGACGCCCCATCACTTTGCGGGAGCGTCTCTACATCTTCAAGTGTCTCAATCAGAGTCACGGCGCCTTCGGGCAATTGGCCCATCGTGCCAATCACTTCAGGGTGTCCTTTGTGACCAACAAGAAGAATGGTGCGGCCGCGCTTGTGATGAATTTCGGCTTCGCGATGAACTTTAGTCACCAACGGGCAGGTTGCATCAATCGCAAAAAAATTCCGGCGTACAGCTTCAGCGGGTACTGATTTCGGAACACCATGCGCAGAGAAAATCACCGGCGCTTCGGTTTCCGGAATCTCATCAAGCTCGCGTACAAAGACGGCGCCTTTTCTTTTGAGATCGTCGACCACGAAACGGTTATGCACAATCTCGTGCCGCACATAGACGGGCGCTCCATAGGTTTTAAGCGCCGTCTCGACCACATCAATGGCACGGACAACCCCGGCGCAGAACCCGCGCGGGGCACAAAGCAGGATCGTAAGCGGCGGCTTAAAAGCCATCATTGAGGTCCGGACGAGAAAACTTGCCTGTTTGTGAGGGGCGCGCGAGAAGAGGTCAAGCGATGCCGCCCGTTTTCCCTGTTTGGAGGATGCCGCTTTTGCCGATTGATGCTTTCATTTTCGATATGGACGATGTGGTTTGCACCTATGATGTGGGGCGCAGGATCTCGGCGCTGGCCTCGCTTTCCGGCCGACCGGAGACCGAAATACGGCAGGCGATTTGGGAAAGTGACTTTCTCGACCGAGCTGACCGGGGCTATTATTCGGCCGATGCCTATCTTGACGAGTTCGGCCGACTTTTGGGAATGAAATTGAACAGAGCCCAATGGGTCGAGGCGCGGCGTGCCTCGATGATACCAGATCTCCCCATGCTCAATCTCGTCCGGGCGCTCGGCCAAAGCCATCGCCTTGCGCTTTTGACGAATAATGATCGGCTTCTCTCCGAGACCATCGATGATCTTTTTCCCGAATTACGCCACCTCTTCGGATCGCATCTATATGTCTCTGCCGATTTGGCACTCGCAAAACCTGATCCCGATATATTCCGCGCGGTTTGTAATCGTGTCGGCGCAGAAACTCGGCGCAGTTTTTTCATTGATGATCTGGCCGGGAATGTTGCAGGCGCGAAAGAAGCCGGGCTTCAGGGCCATGTTTTCAAAGGCGTTACAGGCTTTCTTGAGGCGCTTAAGTATGCCGGCATCACAGTGACCCATGAGTGAACGGACACCTGGCGCCGCTTCACCCTTGACGGCGCGGGCCCTTCATGCGGATTTGCAGCCATGAACGACTCAAGCGCTCGCCCGGACAAAGCCTCAAACACGGCGGGCAAATTCACAACAGGCTCCATCAAACGGCATGTGCTCGTGATGTCAGCGAGCGGGGCTGCGGGCTTGATCTCCATCTTCGCCGTCGATTTTTTGTCGCTTCTCTATGTGTCGTGGCTCGGCAATGTGAATTTCACCGCCGGTGTTGGCTACGCCACCGCCGTGATGTTTTTCTCGACCTCTGCCAATGTCGGCATGATGATCGGCGTTACCGCACTCGTGTCACGCGCATTGGGCGCGCGGGAGCGTGAGCGGGCGCGGCAGCAAGGCGGCACGAGTCTTGTGATTTCCGCCGTCGCAGCTTTGATCGTGACGATTGCGATTATGAGTGCGCTTGATCTAATCTTGCGATTGCTCGGCGCCGAAGGCGAAACGGCACGCGTCGCGTATCGCTTCTTGATGATCGCCATGCCATCGAATGTAATCTTGGGCATAGGCATGGCGCTGTCTGGCCTGTTGCGATCAGTCGGTGATGCGCGGCGGTCTATGTATGTGACGCTCTCGGGCGCCATCGCTTCGGTCTTTCTTGATCCGCTTTTTATCTTTGGATTGGGCTTGGGCACCGATGGCGCCGCGATAGCGACAATTGGCTCGCGCATCGTCTTTTGCATTGTGGGTTATCAAGGCGCGTTTCGCGTGCATGATCTGGTGCGCGTGCCAAAAGCTCTTAAAATCTTTGAAGACATGCCCGCTTTGTTTGGCATTGCTTTGCCAGCGATACTCACAAATCTTGCAGGCCCTGCAGCGGGTGCCTTTATGACGGCAGTGCTTGCACCTTATGGCGATGAGGCGCTCGCTGCGAATGCGATTGTAACGCGTTTAATTCCGGTCGCGTTCGGAACAGTGTTTGCGTTATCGGGCGCGATTGGTCCGATCATCGGGCAAAATCTTGGTGCGCGCGATATTGCGCGTGTGCGAGCGACATTGAATGACGGCTTATTGTTCTCAACAATCAGCATTGTTGCGGCTTGGGCGATCTTGGCTCTTGCGCATGAAGAATTATCGATCATCTTTCATGCAACTGCAGCGACCGCCGATCTCATTTCCTTTTTCTGCTTTTTCATTGCAGGCAGCTGGATTTTTCACGGCGCGCTTTTCGTTGCGAATGCGTCTTTTAACAATCTTAGTGCGCCAACGCTCGCCACCGCGTTTAACTGGGGCAAGTCAACCATCGGCACCGTTCCCTTCGCGCTTCTGGGTGCTGAATGGTATGGTGCAAAAGGCGCTCTGACGGGGCAAGCGGTGGGTGCTGTGTTTTTTGGTGTGGCCGGTGTGTGGGCCGCTTACAAAGTGGTCGATCGCGTTGCCAAAAGATGGACAATGAGCGCGTAGTTTGGCGTATAGTTAAAAGTATGATGGGGAGTATAGACAGATGATGACCTATCAGGAATGGTTGAAAATCGTTGAAGGCACGGAAGCGATGCGCGATGTCGCGCGACGTCTCGGTTTGGGCGGTTCCGACATGCATCGCGCGCTTGAAGCCTTGATGCCTGCGACCATGATGAATGGTTTTGCACAAACTGTTTTTGGCGCAGGGCGCCCACCTGTGGGCAATCCCTTCGAAAGTTTTTTCGCTTCCCCTGAAATAAAACGCGCGGTCGCCAAACAGGCTGCAGCGTTATCCGGAATGAATGAAACATTTTTCAATGACATTATGCCGGCTTTTGCGAGTGGTTTTGCGACTGCGGCGCAACAATTCTCGAATACCGCGTCAACATCCGCTTCAAACGATGCTTCGGGTCACGCGATGGGCGAAGCCATTGGCGGCATAATGACGGCGATGATGGGTTTGGCGCCCGACAAAGCCAAAGAAGCAGACGCGGCAAAAGACCCCGCGCAATTTGGAATTCAAATGTTCGAGAGTTTTGTGAAAGCAGGACAAAACGCTCAGGCTGATTATCTTAAAGCCATGCAGAACATGTTTAAAAAATAAAAGTAAGCCTTATTTCAACGATAGCGCGCATAATCATAGACGGGCTTCACTTCACGCTTCCAGTCGTTTAGATAGAGCGCGATAAGGTCATCGGCTTGGGTTTTGCCGCGCGCTAAGATACGGCGTAACGGCTCGAGATAAAGAGTTTCATCGTCAACGCGCGCATTTTTTAGCGCGCGACGCTCAAGACCATATTCGGCAATTTTCAGAAGTTCTTTTGCAAGCTCTAAAACGCTCATCCGCCGGATGCTTGTCTCAAGCGCGCCTTTTGGCGTTTCACGACGCAACATCTCGCGCTCTTCGCGCGTCCAAGATTTTACGACATCCCACGCCGCTTCAAGCGCGGTTTGATCATAAAGCAATCCGACCCAGAAAGCAGATAGCGCCACAAGCATCGGCTTTGAGCCGGCATCAGCGCCACGCATTTCAAGATAGCGTTTCAAACGTACTTCCGGAAAAATCGTCGAGAGATGATTGACCCAATCGGAGAGAACAGGTCGCTGACCCGGCACGGCAGGATGTTTTCCCGCCATCAAATCGCGGAAGGATGTGCCGGTAACATCAAGATACTCGCTGCCGCGTTTCAAAAAATACATGGGCACATCCATCGCCCACTCGGCATAGCGATCAAAACCCATGCCGCTTTCAAAAACAAAAGGCGTCATGCCGGTGCGATGGCGATCCGTATCAAGCCAGATTGCAGAACGCATGGATTTATAGCCGTTCAACTCGCCTTCAGTGAAAGGTGAATTCGCAAAGAGCGCGGTCGCAATCGGTTGCAACGCAATCGATGTGCGCAATTTTAAAACCATATCGGCTTCGGACGCGAAATCGAGATTCACCTGCACGGTGGATGTGCGATACATCATGTCGAGACCAAGCGTGCCGACTTTTGGCATATAGCGCGTCATGATCGCGTAGCGGCTTTTCGGCATGGTTGGCGTTTCAGCGCGTGTCCATTCGGGGCTCATGCCAAGGCCAAGGAAACCAATATCGAGTTCGTTACCGGCAGCAAGAACGTCTTTGAAATGCTGCTCGAGTTCATCCGATGTTTCATGCAACGATTTGACTGCAGCGCCCGACAATTCAAATTGCCCGCCGGGCTCAAGCGAAATCGCGCCGCCACCTTTTGAATCAAAAAGGCCGATGATTTTGTGTTTGTCGTAGATCGGTTCCCATCCGGTGCGATCCTGCATCGAGAGGAGCAGCGCTTCGATGCCTTTCGTGCCTTCATAGGGCACTGGTGCATGGGTTTTCGGGCGGAACGGAAATTTTTCATGTTCCGTCCCGATGCGAAAACTGTCCTTCGGCTTTGAGCCCGCTTCGAGATAGGCGATCAGCGCGTCGCGGCTCTCGATCGGGGTCTTATCGGAAATGTCACGGGCCATGGGGATCTTTCGGGACGACCACGGGCAACGCGCCCAGGGACAGGGTCATTAGGGGGTTCCCTGCGCCAGTGCAATCCGGTTCAGCCGAAATCACCTGAAGTGGCTTGCAGAAGCGCAAGCGCAGCAACAACCGCCGTATCGGCCCGAAGAATACGAGGTCCAAGTGAGATGGGTATAACCGATTGAATTTTTGATATTTTTTGTCTCCCATCGGTCGAAAATCCGCCTTCGGGTCCGATCAGGAGAGAGATTGGGTCCATAAGAGGTTTTTGCAAGACGGCCAGCGGGTTGGTGATCTCGGCGCGCTCGTCACAAAAAATGAGCGTACGACCGTGCTCCCAATTGTCGAGCACGGCTTCGAGTTTCCGCTCGGGTAAAAGCTCGGGGACGGCGATGATCCCGCATTGCTCGGCGGCTTCGATCATATTGGCAAAAAGTCGATCCGGATTGAGGCGGCTGACTTGCGTGTGCTGCGTGATTACCGGCGCAATTCGAGCTACCCCCATTTCCACGGCTTTTTGCACGAGATAATCAAGCCGCGCCTGCTTAAGGGGAGCGAAGAGAAGCTCAATCCGACCAGGCGTGGTTTGCAGACGGGTTTGCCGGATAACGCTCAGTTTTGCGCTTTTTTTTCCCGATTCCGTGATCTGAGCTAGAAATTCACCATCTTTTCCGTTGAAAATTAGAACAACATCGTCCGGCTTTAGCCGGAGCACATGAAGAAGATAATGGCTCGCCTCACGCTCGAGTATCAGCGAGGACTCGGCAATCAACGCCTGATCGACAAAAAGGCGCGGGGTCCTGAAATCATACTCGGGCACGCTTCTCTCCCCGCCTACACGCAGTAAAACCGCTTCTTGAGGGGCCATACCGTTGCCATAAAGGGCCTGTAAAGGGTTTTCCGCTACTGATTGATTGTCGACAGACGAAACTGTTAGTGACAAGTGGTTCGGAAAGCGTCGCGAGGGACCAAGCCGCATGCAGGCAAGACGATTAAGTTTGAGTGTGGCGCGTGTTGCGATGACCGCTACCTTTATTGGGTTGGTGTCGAACGTCGCGGTTCATGCCGCTGACGATCCCTGTCAGGCGCTCGGTAAAGTTTTGAATGGACGCGCACAGATAATCCAGGAAGTTCAATCCTATCGCGAGAAAAAGCCGACTGCTGATCAAGCATGTTCTGCATTTACAAAGCTGGCCAAATTGAACGTCAATGCCGTTGCGGCGGTTGAACGTGATGGTGCTTGGTGTCGTGCGCCTGAAGATCTCGCCGGCAGTTTGAAAAGCCAGCAGAATGATATCGACGCCGCAAGAAAGAATGCATGCAAAGCGGCTGTTGAAATGAAGAAGGCTCAGAAGAATGGCGGCGCTGGTGCGCCCGCGCCCTTCGGGGGCAGTGACGGCATCCTGGGCGGTGATACGAAACTGCCACAAGGCGCGCTTTAAAATATGAACGCTTCAAATGATCGCGTCATTCCCGATGCATTGCACGGGAATTGGGTGGATCGGTTTGCGCCTTTATGGTTACAGCCTTACTTGCGATTGGCGCGTTTAGATCGACCAATTGGGTGGTGGTTACTCGTTCTACCTTGCTGGTGGTCAGCTGCACTCGTTGCATCTTATCAATCCCGCGCTTTTCCTGCACTCTCCGATTTAATTTTATTTTTTATTGGTGCGGTCGCGATGCGTGGGGCCGGCTCAACTTACAATGACATTGTTGATCGCGATCTGGATCAGCGCGTGGCACGCACGCGCGCTCGTCCGGTGGCGTCAGGTCAAATCAGTGTCAAAGCCGCATCTTTATTTTGCGCGTTACAATGTTTAATCGGCTTACTCATTTTGTTATCCTTTAATGCCTTCGCAATCGGGCTTGGATTTCTCTCGATGGTGCCCGTGCTGATTTATCCTTTCATGAAGCGCATCACGTCATGGCCGCAAGCCGTGCTTGGCCTCGCCTTCTCATGGGGCGCCTTGATGGGCTGGGCCACGGCCGAAGGCACACTCGCCGTGCCGGCTTTGTGGCTATATGGCGCCGCTGTCGCTTGGACCATGGGCTATGACACAATCTATGCCGTCCAAGACGTCGAGGATGATGCCATTGCCGGGATCCGCTCGACAGCTCTTCTTTTCGGCGCTCACACACCCTTAGCCGTCGGCGTCTTTTATGTGCTCGCCAGTCTCATGACCTTCATGGCGCTGATTTCAGCAGGGGCGGGATGGGTCGCCTATGCTTCAGCTGCCCTGTTTTCCGTCCATCTTTTTCAGCAAACCATACGAATTCGCCTCGAAGACGGGACTTTGGCGCTTAAACTCTTCCGGTCGAACCAGGATGCCGGTCTCCTCCTTTTTGCGGGACTTGCGATTGATGCTGCGGTACGGCATGTCCTGCAGGGGCTGACCGGCTGACCCTTCGGCCGCGCCCAAGGCTAAAGTCACGAGAAAGGATGATCCGATGTCTGCGACCACGACCCCTGCTCAGGGCAAGCAATTATTGCATCTGGTCTTTGGCGGGGAGCTTGTCGATCTCGACAGCGTGGACTTCACCGATTTGTCAAAGCTCGACATTGTCGGCATTTTCCCGAATTATGCATCCGCTCATACCGCATGGAAAGCCAAAGCGCAGGCCACAGTCGACAATGCCCATATGCGTTATTTCGTTGTGCATCTTCATCGTTTGCTTGATCCGCTCACTTCCGCTGGCGACAAGCACTAAGGTCCGATTGTTTATTTTCTGATGTTGAAACGGATCGCCCGCTACCCGCGTATTCAAGCTGCAATCGGGGCGGTCCTCGCGGGCTATTTAAAATTTGTGCGTGCAACAACACGCTTCACTTGGATTGGCCCCTATCGCGCTGAAGATTTGAAAAAAGAGGACGCTTTTATTTGCGCCATCTGGCATGGCCAGAATTTCATGATCCCTTTAGCGATGTGGAACGGCGCGCGCGTTGCTGTGATGATTACACGTCATGGCGATGGCGCTTTATTTGCTGAAGCCTGCGAACGTATGGGCATGACTCCTATTCGTGCGTCTGGCGGATCACAAAAACAAAAAAATGAAAAAGGAGGCGCTGCCGGTTTACGCGCCATGATCACCGCACTTGATAAAAATTATATTGTTTCCATAACGCCTGATGTTCCAAAAACTGCGCGCGTAGCAGTGCAAGGCATCATTGCACTAGCGCGACTTTCAGGCCGCGCGATCCGTCCGATTTGTGTAGCAACCACACATCGTATTGATCTTGATAATTGGGACCGCACAAGCTTGTGCTTACCTTTCGGCCGCGGCGCGATTGCCGTGGGTGACCCAATCACAATCGCACGTGATGCTAATGCAGAAACACAAGAAAACACGAGATTGCGACTCGAGCGCGATCTCGACGCGATGCATGATGCCGCTTACGGCTTTCTTGGCGCAAAAGATCCAGGTGAATTATTGCGGGCCAATCGCTCATGATGGTTGAACCCTTCAGCTATCGCTTTTATCGCGCTTTAACTGATAGCGCGCGTCCGCTTGCGCATATGATGTTGCTTGAGCGCTCGCGTCGAAACAAAGAAGACCGAACGCGCTTGGGGGAGCGTCGCGGTGAAGCGACACGAAGCCGACCAGCGGGTCCACTTGTGTGGGTCCATGGCGCAAGTGTCGGAGAGAGTCTTTCGCTTTTGCCCATCATCGAAGCTTTGGCGGCTGAAGATTATTCGGTGGTTGCGACGTCAGGCACGGTAACATCCGCGCAAGTTTTAGCACGTCGTCTGCCGGAAGGATCAACGCATCAATACATGCCGCTTGATGTCTCGCGCTATGCGGATCGCTTTCTTGATCATTGGCGTCCGGATCTCGCGATTTTTGCAGAGTCCGAAATTTGGCCAAATATATTATGCCAAGCGCATCAACGCGGTATTCCCCTTGTGCTTGTGAATGCGCGCATGTCGGCGCGTAGTTTTCACCGCTGGTCGAAAATGCGATCGTTTGCGAATTATCTCTTCACGCGTTTTGATTTATGTCTTGCGCAATCGCAAGCTGATGCCGAGCGCCTTGTGCGTTTGGGCGCGCCACGCGTCACTGTGACTGGCAATTTGAAATTTGATTCTGTGCCGCCGCCGGCGTCTGCGGTTGCCGTTTCAGGCATGAATGATTTGATTAGGGACAGGCCTGTGTGGTTAGCCGCGTCCACTCATGCCGGTGAAGAACTTCTTGTGATTGAAGCGCATCGGCGCTTGGCACAGCGTTATCCTGATCTCTTGACCATCATCGCGCCACGGCATCCGGAACGTGGACGTGAAATATACTCCGCATCAGCGCGCCAAGGTTTGCGCGCGTCGCAACGTGCGCATGGTCTTCAACCGGACACAGCGACGGATATCTACATTGCCGATACGATTGGCGAGATGGGGCTGTTTTATCGCATCGCTCCGATTGTGTTTCTTGGCGGATCGCTTGCACCGCATGGCGGACAAAATCCGATTGAACCGGCAAAACTTGGTGCCACGCTTATTCACGGTCCGCATATTCATAATTTTACCGAAGTTTATGCAGCGCTTGAACATGCAGGCGGTGCCTATCAAGTCCATGGCGCCGATGAACTCGCGGCAACGCTTGATCATTTGATTGATGATCAAGTAACACGCGAAGATGTGGCTCAACGCGGAACAAAAGCCGTGATGACACTCGGTGGCGCGCTTCGCAAAACCATGATGGAGATCGCTCCCTATCTCCTCAAAATGCATCTTGGAAATCGGCCATGATGAAAGCGCCAGCGTTTTGGTGGAAAAAACCGGGACCGCTTGCTCATCTCTTTTCGCCACTCGCCGCACTCTATGGTGCAGTAGCAGCATCACGTTTGAAACAGAACGGCACAAGAGCGCCTTGTCCTGTCATTTGCATTGGCAATTTTGTTGCGGGTGGCGCGGGAAAAACACCCCTTGTCTTGGCCGTCGCACAATTACTGAAAACACAAGGCGAAAAACCTGTTTTCTTAAGTCGTGGTCATGGCGGCACACTCACGGGGCCCGTGCTTGTTGATGAGGTTCAGCATGGTCCGCATGAGGTGGGAGACGAGCCGCTTCTGCTTGCGCGTTCTGCGCCAACGATCATTGCGCGGGATCGCGTTGCCGGAGCTTTTCTTGCGGCACGTCATGGTACCATCATCATCATGGATGATGGGATGCAAAATCCGTCACTGCGTAAGGATTTGACACTCGCAGTGATTGATGCCGGCCAAGCGCTCGGCAACGGTTTGTGCTTGCCTGCCGGCCCTCTACGCGCGCCGCTTGAAGCGCAAATTCCGCTTGTTGATCTTTGTGTGGTTGTCGGAGGTAAAACGCCTCAGAGCATCACACAGTCTTTCAAAGAACGTGTGATGTCGGCGCGTCTTGTGCCGGATGCCGGAATGTCCGGTGCGCTGAAAGGCCGTGCCGTTCATGCTTTTTGCGGTATAGGGCGGCCGCAGAAATTTGAACAGAGTCTGCGCGATTGCGGCGTCAAACTTATTCGTAGTGATGCCTATCCCGATCATCATATGTTTTCGCGCATCGAGATTGAAAGACTTGTTGCCGAAGCGCGACGCACTCATGCTTTGCCGATAACAACCGCGAAAGATCATGTACGGATCGTCGCGACAGCTCCGGATCTTGCCGATAAAATTGCTGTGTTACCGGTGACGCTCATTTTTGACCATGAAGATCACATGCACGAGATTTTAAAAAAGCGTCTCAGAGCGCGTTAGGGCTTCGGCTTCGCTCCGATCGCCATTAAAACCGCATCGCGGCTCGAATAAGCTTCCTGCCGCGCGACATTCCAATAGCGCAATTCATCAAGCGGAATGGGATCTTTGGTAATCGCGCAGCGCACGTATTTACCGGGCTTGATAACGCGAAAATCGCCGTCGAGAAATTCAACAACGGCTTCATCGCGCGAGACTGAGGGGTCGATCCGGTTGAGCATGATCCTGCCTCTTTACGCTTTTGCTTTGCCTTTCGCAATCGCGTCGATCGTGCCGTCGGCAAAGCGTATTCCCAACTCATCGCCCGTTTTGATGGCTTTGGCCGAGCGAATGGGCGCGCCTTTAGGGTCAAGAACCAGCGCAAAGCCCCGTTCAAGCACACCTTGAAAGGACAGGCTCTTTAAAAGCGGCGTCAAACCGACAAGTTTTGTGCGCTTGCGTTCGACAAGACGATCAAGCCCTTTGCGCGCGCGGGCGGATAATTCGACAAGTTTTTCATGTTCGCGGGAGAGACGTTGTTTTTCAGCGCGCAATATCGCGCCTCTTGCAGCACCCAAACGTCCCTGAAATCCCGAGATATGGGCACGATAGCCGAAAAGCCGCGCTTGCGGTGAGAGCTTCAACAATCGACGCGATAAATCCGTTAAGCGCGTACGATGG
>Ga0194119_10000619_pt1 | contig 67290 bp, 51 predicted proteins | sample TA2MahC100mmetaG_FD_148620 | JGI IMG/M metagenome (GOLD analysis project Ga0194119, IMG submission 148620) | Freshwater microbial communities from Lake Tanganyika, Tanzania - TA2015018 Mahale Deep Cast 100m | ecosystem: Environmental > Aquatic > Freshwater > Lake | place: Tanzania: Lake... | reverse complement strand
TTCGAAGGCGCCATTCGGAACTATCCCAGCCCCAACGTCGAGAAGGATAACGTCAACTATCTGGCCGGTGTGCGCGAAATCGCGGTTCGCAGCGAATACACCGATGGGCGGGACATGCCCCGCCTGATGATCCAGTCAGTAGAGTTCGAAGGGCCGTTCTACGATGCCTGGCCGCCTCCTTCGCATCGCGCGGTCTACACAAGCGCCGCGCCTGCCGAAATACTTCGCAACTTCGCCACCCGTGCCTATCGCCGGCCCGTTACGGCAGCGGAGTTGAAGTCCTTGCTGGCCGTTTACGACAAGTCCCTGGCGGCGCACAGGACGGAGCAAGAAAGCATTAAGGACGCACTGCTGGTTGTCCTTACGTCCCCGCAGTTTCTGTTCCTGATCGAGAACAGCGCTACACCGCAGCCGGAGCCGTTGACGAACCACGAACTCTCCTCCAAGCTGTCCTACTTCCTCTGGAACGGCCCGCCGGACGCGCGATTGCAACAACTTGCCGCTGGCGGAACGCTGCGGACATCGATCGATGGCGAAGTGACGCGGATGATCGCCGACAAGCGGTTTACGCGCTTCATTCGCGAGTTCACGGAGCAGTGGCTAAGTCTTGATAAATTCCAGGTGCTCGAGCCAGATCGAAAGCAGTACCCGGCACTCACGCGGGACACCCGCGCGGAGTTGAAGAACGAGCCCTTCGAATTTGTCAGCCATCTGATCCGGAACAACCTGCCGGTGAAAAACCTGATCGCCTCCGACTTCATCCTCGCCAACGAAGTTGTGGCCAGCTACTACGATCTCGGCTCCAAAACCGAGAGCGGTTTCCGGTTCGTTCCCGTCACGCATGGCCGCCGGGAACTGGGGGGCGTCCTGACGCAAGCCGCTCTCATGGCCGGTCTCTCGGACGGCCGCGAGTCCAACCCAATTAAACGAGGCGCCTGGGTAGCCCGCAAGATTGTCGCCGAGCCGCCAGCCGACCCTCCACCCAACGTTCCCGCCTTAAAGGAAAGCACCGCCAATCTGACCCTTCGTCAGCGGCTGGAGCAGCATCGTAGCCAGCCCGGCTGCCGGCAGTGCCACACGACCATCGATCCCTGGGGCGTCGCCCTGGAGGAGTTCGATGCCGGCGGACGATTGAAGAAGCATCCGGTCGACGCGCGTTCCACGCTACCCGACAAAACGGAGGTCTCCGGAATCGACGGCCTGCGCAAGTACCTGGCCGAGGACCGCATCGATCAGGTGGCCTACAGCTTCGCCAAGCATTTGGCGATCTATGCCAATGGGCGCAGCCTCACCTACAACGAGATGAACTTCCTCAAGCAGGACGTGAAGCGTTTGAAGCCCGCCGGCTACCGGATGAAGGACATGGTCCGGTACGTTGTGACCAGCAAGTTGTTCCAGGAAAAGTAGTAGAATTCTGAACGAGAGCATATTTATGAAGACTTGGCAAAAGATGGACCGCCGCGCGTTCCTCCATGGCATTGGGGGAGTAGCGCTGGCCCTTCCCGGACTCGATGCTATGGGCGCCGAAGTCACCGGCCAGGCCCCTCGCAGGTTCTGCGCCATCTACACCGCCAACGGAATGTCGCTGCCCCGCGCGGAAAACGGCTTGGACGATTGGAGCTTTTTCCCCACCGCGGAGAAGGATGGCGAGTTTGTCTTCGGTAAGTCGACCGAACCCTTGGTGCCGTTTCGCAAGCAATTGAGCTTCATGGGCGGCCTCCACCACCCGAGCGGTCCCAAGGCCGATCCGCACACCTGCTCCGACATGTGGCTGACCGGCGCGCCGCTGCACAATCCGAAACCCGGCACCTACAATACGGCCGGTCTCGATCAGGTGATCGCGCAGCACACCAAGCAGCATTGCCGCCAGCCATCGCTCATTCTCTCGATCGATGCGGGCACGGGCTTCCTGTCCCGCACCGGCACCATTTCCTACAGCATGGAAGGCAAGCCGATCCCGGCGGAGAACAATCCCCGGCGTATTTTTGACCGGTTGTTCAAAGGAGACCGCGGCTCCGTGCAGGCGGAGCGCGACCATATTCAACGCCGGATCAAGCTTGTCGACGCAGTCGTGGACAGCGCGAAGGCGCTGGATAAGCAACTCGGTAAATCGGACCGCGAACGGATGGAGCAGTACCTCACGAGCTTAAATGAGGTGGAATCGCGGCTGGCGGCCTCCGAACGCTGGATCGACATTCCGCTGAAGAAGCAGGACTATGCGCATCTGAATCTGGAAGCGACCAGTGAAGGCGAACCGGCCGAGTTCTACAAGACGATGTTCGATCTGATCGCGCTGGCGTTCGATGCCGACATCACGCGTTCGATTGCATTCATGCTCAACCGGGAAGATGGCATGGGTATCTCCGATACGTTCCCGCTCAAACTCGGTCTAACAAAGACCCATCACGCTCTATCCCACGCCACGGACAAGGACGGCCAGCACCAGTTCGCAAAGTACGACAAGTTTCTGTGCGAACGCGTCGCGGAATTCCTCGGAAAATTGACCGGATACAAGGACCGGAACGGTTCCGTACTCGATAACACCGTGGTTCTGTTCGGTTCCGGCGCTTCCACCACGCACAATCCGCGTAACCTGCCCACGCTGGTGGCTGGCGGCGCGAATCTAGGCCTGAAACACGGGGTCTATTGGAAAAAGGAGGACGCCCGCATGTCGAACATGTACCTGAGCATTCTCCATTCGCTCGGAGTCGAATTAGAGTCGTTCGCCGACAGCACGGGTACCTTGAGCGGCTCGATTTTCAGCCGCGCTTAGGCCGTTAACGGTTCTTTAGAATTTGGAGGATCTCACGAAGATCCTCCTTGTTCTTGATATACGTTCTCGACAAGTCGTCTTCTAGGACTTGCTGCAGGGTTTCGCCACTCAAAGTCCGGGCCGCGCGCCCGTCGGCTCCCTTCTCCAGAAGAAATTTCAGCAGCCTCCAGTTTTGCGTATTCCGCGCTTGGATCAATGCGGACATGCCGCCGCTGCCAGTGAGATTCAAATCCGCGCCGTAGTCCAGCAGTGCCTGCATCTGCTCCACCGATGTGCTGTACCCAATCAGCCGGAAGTAGGCGGGCGAACCCGTTGGTCCTTTTTGATTCGGCTTCGCTCCGGCCGCCAGTAGCAGGCGCAGGATCTCGGGGCTCGCTGGAAGTGCGGCGCCCAGGATGTCTTCGTTATTCGGATTCGCGCCAGCTTCCAGCAGAGCTTGGACAATCTCTTTCGAAGGTGGCTTGCGCTCCAGCGCCAGCTTTAAAACCGGCGCGTCCATGCGGCCCCGTTCGTTCAACTCCGCACCGTGCGCCTTCGCAACGACGGTATTCAAATCGTTGCGCTGGATGGCCGATTCGATTTCCCGCAGCGGCCCCGAGCGAAAATTGCTCATGGACCCATCGGCGGTCTCGTACGCCTTGAGCGACAACACAGCCGCCCGATTGCCAACCAGAACGAACAGCAGCGGTGAGGCGACCAGAAGCGTAGCTAATCCGCGCCACGCGGTGCTGTCTTTCCACAGGAACAGTGCGACCGCTCCCAGCAGCACAAGCACCGGAACTGCGAAGAAGCCCACAACGGCAAAGGGGCTGGTGTGGGACGGCCCCGCCGCTGCCAGTGCCAACACAAAGAAGACGCCGAGCACCGCGAGATCCAACAATACGAGGAGCCAGAAGAGAATTTGAAGCAGCAGCACGCTACTTCATGCGCGAACTCCCCGGATAGGTTCTCATGGGCGAAGGAAAGTAGCCTTATCTTCACCCCCTTGCCATGGACCTGAAATGGCGCGATGCTACATTCGGGAGGGTTATGCTTCGCCTTACGTTTTTTCTCTACTCGCTTCACGCCTTTGCGCAATTCGACACCGCGGTCGTACTTGGGACTGTACGCGATCCTGCCGCAAACGTCGTTCCCGGCGCCTCAGTGAAGCTCTTGAATGTCGAGACCGGCATTCAAGCCACAACTGCCACCAATGACGCCGGAGACTACCTCTTTCTCAACGTCAAAATCGGCGCCTATCGCGTAACGGTGGAGAAGCCCGGCTTCGCCGCCGCGACGGCGGACAACGTGAGCGTGAACGTCAACGCCCGCCAGCGCGTGGACTTCACCTTGAAGGTAGGACAGGTGACCGAGTCGATCAACGTCACCGATGGCATCATTGCCGTCGAGTCGGACTCCTCGGACCGCGGTCTCGTTGTCGGACGCAAGCAAATCGTCGACCTTCCCCTAAACGGGCGCAACTACGCCGACCTGGCCTTGCTAACTACCGGCGTCCGCCGTTCCGACTATGCCTTCGCCAATCCGCCACGCGAGGGCGCGTTTAACGTCAACGGTCAGCGTTCGATCTTCAACAATTTTCTGATGGACGGCATGGATAACAACGCTTACGGTACCTCGAATCAAGGCTTCTCGAACCAAGTGGTTCAGCTTACGCCCGACGCCGTCGGTGAGTTCAAAGTCGTGACTTCAAATGCGTCCGCCGAGTTTGGCCGCTCTTCCGGTGCCGTGATTAACGCCACTATGCGCTCCGGCACCAATGAATATCGCGGCACCGTTTGGGAGTACCTGCGTAATACCGAGTTGAACGCCGCCGGTTTCTTCAAGCCGGCCACCGGCAAACCGGTCTTCCAGCGCAATCAGTTCGGCTTCACGTTCGGCGGGCCGATCGTGAAAAACAGGGCCTTCTTCTTCACCAACTACGAAGGCTTTCGGGAAAGGCAGAAGTTCACGGTATTTCGCACTTTGCCCACAATGACCGACCGCGCCGCGACGTTCGACATTCCCATCGCCAACCCTATTACCGGTGCGCTCTATCCGGCGAATTCGGCAATACCGGCCACCGCGATCACGCCCTTCGCCCGCACCGTACTAAACAATTTGCCCGCGCCAAATAACGGGCTCGCCCGCGCCAACAACTTTGTGAACCTGCGTTCCGACAAGAACAACAACGACAAGATGGACCTGAAGCTCGACGGCCAAGTGAGCTCGCGCAGCACCGCGTTCGTCCGCCTTTCGCACCGCAAGTCCAATATCTTCCAACAGCCCGAAATCCCTGGCCCGTCGGGCGGCGAAGGAAACGGCTTCATTCGCGTCCTGAATCAGTCCATGGCTACCGGCTTTACGCATACGCTGACGCCGGCGTCGCTGTTGGAGGTCCGTTTCGGCATCTCCCGCACCGAAGCCGGCAAGGAGCCTCCCGGACTGGGCGGCCCATCAATGCGCGCCCTGTATGGCATCACGGGCCTGAGCGAGGATCCGCGCCTTACGGGCGGCCTTACCCGTCAGGGCATCGGCGGGTTCTCCGACTTGGGCCGCCAAGCGACCAACCCCCAATGGCAGCATCCCACTGTTTGGAACCCGAAGGTCAACTACTCCTTCACGCGCGGCCGCCACTCCATGAAAACCGGGTATGAGTACCAACGAGTTCACACACAGATTCAGGACGTGAATCCCCTCTATGGCAACGACATCTACGCAGGTCAATTCTCACGCCCGGCCGGTTCGGCTGCGCCCAACGCGGCTCAGTCCCAGAGCTACAATCTCGCCGACTTCCTGTTCGGCGCGCGCAGCGAGTATCAGTTAGTCAATTTCTACATCGCGCAGTACCGCCAGGTAATGAATTTCCTATACTTCCAGGACGATTGGAAGGTTACGCCGAAGCTCACGCTGAATATCGGCGCGCGATATGAGTACGCGACTCCGCAGTGGGACGCCGAGAATCGTCTGTCTAACTTTGATCCCGTCTCGAACCGACTGATTCCCGCTTCTGCCGGCTCCATCGCCAACCGTGCACAGGTCAACCCGGACCGCAACAACTGGGCGCCTCGTTTCGGGTTCGCATACTCGCTGAATCCCAAGACGGTGGTCCGCGGCGCTTACGGCATCTCTTACATTCACTTCAATCGAGCCGGCGGCGGCAACATTCTCGGCATCAATGGGCCTCAGGTCGTCATCGCGGCAATTGCGCAGCGGCCGACCGACCCGGGATTTCGTCCCACGCTGGCCGGATACCCAGCCGGGCTCACCGATCCAGACAAGTTCAATCCGCTTGCATCGAACATTTCGTACCTGCCGCGTGAGTCGCCCAGCGGTTACGTGCAAAATTGGTCGTTCAGCGTGCAGCGCGAAATCGCCAAGGACACTGTCATCGACATCGGCTATGTGGGCAACAGTTCCAGCCATCTAATCGTGTTCGCCGATTTCAACGAGGCCCGTCCCAATCGCCCCGGTGAGAACCTCTCGATCCAGGCCCGGCGTCCTAATCAGGCCTTCAGCGCGATCACCGTTACTTTCCCCGCCGCGCGCGCCAACTACCATGCGCTGCAAGCGCGTTTTGAACGGAAGTTCTCCAACGGCTTCTCGCTGTTGAACTCGTTTGTCTATTCGAAGGCGATCGACACCACCGGCCAGGCGCTGGAGGCGCAGGGCGGCTCCGGAGGCCGCGCCAGTCCGCAGAGCTTCTACGCGCTCGCCGCGGAGCGCGCTGTATCCGATTTCGACCAGCGTGTGAACAACACCACGGCCTTTATTTACGAACTTCCGTTTGGCAAGGGCCGGAAGCTCATGAGCGGCATCCCGGCCGCAGCCGACTACGTCATCGGCGGATGGCAGTTCAATGTCATCAACAGCCTATGGAGCGGCCAGCCCGTGAACTTGAGCTACACTCCGGCGGCAGCCTTCCAGGTTTCGCAAACCCTGCCCGATTGGCGGGGCGGTATCAGCTACCGGCCCAACGTGACGGGTGACATCATGGTTCCGTCCGGACAGCGGAACCACGACAATTGGATCGACCCGAACAAGGTCGTCCTCCCCACCGATCCCAGCCAGCCATTCGGCAATGCGGGACGCAACATCGCCCGGCGCCCCGGCCTGGCGCAAGCCGATATTGGCATCCAAAAGTCGTTCTCCCTGCCGTTTCGCGAAGGAATGGCGCTACAGTTCCGCGCCGAGAGCTTTAACGCCTTCAACCGGACGAACTTTGCTAATCCACAAATGAACCGCAGCAATGCCGGGTTCGGCCAGATCCGCTCTACCTTCCCTGCAAGACAGGTTCAGTTTGCGCTACGGTTGTCTTTCTGACGAGCACCGCATAGGAGAAGATCCCCAACAGCAGCCACACGCCCACTGCCATGATTGGCGCTTCGAAGCTGCCGGTCTTCTTGATCATCCATCCGGTCAGCCAGGGCGCGACAATTCCTGCGAGGTTCGCGGCCGTGTTCTGGATCGCAACGGGCACGGCGCCGGGCATCAGTGTGGTGGTCAGCGCCCAGTAGTTGGCGGTCGCCAAGCCAAGGCCGCACAGCGCCGCGACGGTGATGCCGATCATGAGCGGCTGCGAAGTTGTGAACACGCTTAACGTCTGCATGGCCGCCATCACGAAGCCGGCGATCGTAAAGACGCGGCGGACGAAGATCGGCTCGGCGCCGCGGGCGATCCACCGGTCTGCCGCCCAGCCGCCGAGCGCCGCGACCATCGCCATACCGCCGAACGACGCGCCGACAAACCAATTAGAGTCCTTGATCGACATGTTGTGCGCCTTCTGGAAGTACTCCGGCATCCAGGTCATGCAGTAGTAGACAAAATACATGTAGCAGTACGTCCCGAGGATGATGCCCCACATGGCTTTGGTGGACAACGCCTGCGACAGCGTATACGATTCGGATTTCACACCCGGTGTGGCAGGTTGGGCTGCGGGATCGGTGGAGGGCACGGTAGCCATCCACGGCCCAAGCCACAGCATGCTGCCGAGCCCCATGCACAGAAACATCGCCTGCCAGCCGTAGTTGGCTACCAGCCATCCGGCGAGCGGAAAGCCGATGGCGGGGCCGATTTTGGTGCCGGTCATATAGACACCCACCGCAAAGCCACGTTCCTTTTCCTGGAAGTGCGCGCGGATATACCGCAGCGACGACGACGTCACGACGCTCTCCCCCAAGCCGACCACCCAGCGCGTAATCACCAATGACCAAAGGCCAGTGGCGAAGACTGTCAACGCGCTGGCCAGGCTCCAAAGGGTAATGCCCGCTGCGTAAAGCAAACGAACTCCACGCCGGTCCACGAGCATGCCGGCCGGAATTTGTCCGATCGTGTAGGTCCAAAAGAACGCCGACATCGCCATTCCGCGTTGCTCGGCGTCGAGCTTCAAATCGCCGCCCAGAAGGGGCATGGCCGAAGTCAAATTGACCCGGTCGACGTAGGCGATGATCATGCCCAAACTTAGCCAGCAAACCACGAACCACCGTCTTGAAATCACCGCGCCGCTCCTTGGAAAGACATCCGCCTATTCTATGCCTTGCGTACCGCTTCGGTGGACCACAATGAAACGGGTTTCATTCTGGCACGCAGGCGACGCGTGTTTTCAACAGTTTGGCGTGGCCCTCGAACTGCATTCCTCGACGTATGCGATTTCTTCTCGCGGTCCTTGCGGCCGCCTTCCCCCTGGTGGCGACCACCATTACAAAGGACAATTCTCTACCTCACCTTTTCCAGGCACTCTCTATCGAGGTGAACGGGAACACCAAGAACGTCTATGCCGGCCAGATCGGAGTCTATTTCAATGGCTCGTTACCGGCCCTGCTCTACTGCGCGGACCCGAGTGTTTCGCTGCGTTCAGGCCCGGTTTCTGTGTATGCGATTCCCGAATTTCTCTACGCCGAAGGCGACCGGCTCGCCTGGTTGTACAACACCTACAACGCAACTCTGACCGAAGGCTGGCAGGCCGCGGCGTTGCAACTGGCGATTTGGGAAGTTGTCGTGGATGCCGGCGACGATCTGAGCACCGGAATGTTTCGCTACACCGGAAACATAGATCCTCAAATACAGGCCCTGGCCAATCAGTATTTGGCCGCAAGTGCAGGACAGTCGTCGATGGGTGTTCAATTCTGGGTGCCGTCGCAGGGCAGCAGTTATAGCCAGACCCTGCTGGGCGCGATCAGCGCATCGGAAATCGTCGAAGCGCCCGAGCCGCGTATGGCGTTGCCGCTTGGGGCCTCGATGTTCGCGCTCGGCTTCTACCGCAGCCACTCTCGTAGGCGGGGAACAATCACATCCTGCGTGTAACGGTCATGCTGGCGTAACGCCTCCATCGCGCCGGGTAACTGCATCCTCTTGACCACGGAGCGGATCTGCGCCGCCCCGTGCTGGCCCCATGCTTCGCGTTCGGCGGCCGTTGCCGGCAGCGTTCCGGAGCCGCCGTGCGCGAGAACATCGTTAATCCAGGAGCCCAGGTAGAGGCTCCCGGAAAATCCGAGCTTGCCCAGCTTGGCCAACCCTTCATTCGGCGGCGCCGTGGAATGCGGCGTTTCTCCGTAGTCACCCTTTAGAGCCAGATCCTCCAGCCGGCCCGTGATCATATGCGCGCCGTACAGGAACTTGTCCCGGTCCGCCGCCACAACTTTGATCTTTGGCAGAAACTCGTCCATGTTGATGTACAGGAGCGGCACCCGGGCCTCGTCGTAGAATTCTCGGACGAGTGTGCCAGCGGTCAGCGCCGCCGGACCGTGGCTCATGGACAGGTAGACCTGCCGCCGGAACCCCTGCCGCAGCAAAGAGTGTGCGGTCTCTTTCAGGAAAGCCGTGCCGGAGCCGATTTTGAAGCCGATCGTCGAAGGCGCGGGCAGCGTCGTGCCTGGATAGGACCACGCCAGCCCCGGCATGTACAACCCGCCGGTCTCCTCGGCCATCGTCATGGCAAGACTCAGGGCGTAGACGTAGTCCCTGTCCGATGGCTGGATTCCGTTGGTTTCCACTGCGCCGACCGGTATAAATATGACGTCCGACTTCTTTAGTTGCTCCGCGACTTGCAGGTGGCTCAGCCTCGTCAAATCGCGTGTGTGGAGCTTCCGGACCTGTCCGCTAAGCGCTAATCCGGCCAAAAATACCGTCAGTAATCGAATGCCCATGGCTTGTTCCCTCGCGTTCCGTATGATATGACATTGGCAGGAGCCAGAAATGTCTCGATTTTTCCTACTGGTCTGCCTGCTCGCTCCCGCTTCCTTTGCTCAGCGTGCACCGCTCTTCAAGGACGAGGTTCTTCCCGTACTCCAAAAGAACTGTACGTCGTGCCATAGCCCCGAACGGAAGATGGGCGGACTGGACCTCACCTCCTTCGCCGGACTCATGGCCGGCGGCGCCAGCGGCCCGGTCATCGCCCCCGGCAAGCCGAAGAGCAGCCTGTTGTGGCTCCAGATCGAAAGCGGGAAAATGCCGATGGGGGGCAAGCTCTCCAACGCGCAAAAACAGTTACTCGGCGCGTATATTGAACATGGCCGCTTCCCTGTGCAGGATCTCGCCAAGGCGGAGCAGGCCCACGAGGCAGCGCGGATCACGCCAGAGGCCCGCAAGTGGTGGTCCTTCCAGGCGCCGGTGAAGCCCAACGCTCCAGCCAAGGGCGCTATCGACTTTTTCGTCAATGCGAGGTTGAAGGAGAAGGGTTGGACGATGCAGCCGGAGGCCGCAAGGCGGACGCTGGTTCGGCGCGCCTATCTGGACCTGAACGGACTGCCGCCAACGCCTGCGGAGACCAAGGCGTTCCTCGACGACAAGTCGCCGGAGGCCTACGAGAAATTAATCGACCGGCTGTTGGCCTCGGAAAAGTATGGAGAACATTGGGGCCGCCACTGGCTCGATATCGCGGGCTACTCGGATTCGCTCGGCGACGCCGGTGATGTGGAGCGGGAGACATCCTGGAAGTATCGCGACTACGTGATTCGCGCGTTCAACTCGAACAAACCCATTAACCGTTTCCTGCTTGAACAGTTCGCCGGAGATCAACTCGTGAACTACAAGCCGCACTCCACTCCTACCGAGGAACAGCGCGAGGCGCTGGTGGCTACCGGTTACCTCCGTACCATTGCCGACATTACGGACAATCAAACCATTTATGAGGTCGACAAGTATTTCGATGCGCTGCAGAAAACGGTGGAGACAAGCCTTACCGCCGTCCTCGGCCTCTCCGTTGGGTGTGCGCGCTGCCACGATCACAAGTTTGATCCTATCCTCCAAAAGGATTACTACAAGCTCACCTCCGTCTATCAGGCGACCTGGGATCCGGAAAACTGGCTCGCCGCCAGCGTGAAGTACGGGCCCTGGCCTAGCCGCATGGTCATCGACGTTCCGCAGGATAAGCGCGCCGTGTGGATCAAGGACGTTACCAGCAACGACGCCAAGGCGATTCGCCGGCTTGACGATCTCCTGGAGGCTTCTTATCAGCGCTTCCGGAAGGAGACCCTGGAGGGCCGCGACATGGCTCCGGAGCGCCGCCTTGCGCTGCGCAGGATCATTGAGGACGATCCGGATCTCGAAGTGGACCGCAATCCGGAGAAGGGTACCCTATCCGACGCCGACCTCGAGAAGCGCTACCCGGAATTGCTTACGTGGAAACAGGAGTTGATCACGAAGCGGATGAATCGACGCAAGACGCAGACTTCAGTCGACCCGAACTACATTGAAGCGGCCTGGGACGTTTCGAAGACTCCATCTCCGACCTACATCTTGCAGCGCGGCAACTATTTGGCGCCCGGCTCCGCCGTGCAACCCGGTTTGCCGGCGGTGCTCGACAATCCCGAAAAGCCGTTCGCTTTCCCAGACCCCGCCTCGCATCCGGACTGGAATCACACCGGCCGCCGGCTGACGCTCGCGAACTGGCTGGTCAGCCGTGAGAATCCGCTCGTCTCCCGCGTGTTTGTGAATCGCGTTTGGCAGTTCCATTTCGGCGAAGGAATCGTCCGCTCGGTCGACGATTTTGGCAAGCAGGGCGAGAAGCCGTCTCATCCGGAACTGCTGGACCATTTGGCGGTCACGTTCCAGGAGAACGGTTGGGATCTGAAGCGTCTGCACAAAGAGATTATGATGTCCAAAGTCTACCGTCAGGGTTCCGGGGAAAACGCGGAGTACCTCGCCGCCGACCCATCGGCCAAGCTGCTGTGGCGTAAGCCTCCGCTGCGCCTGGAAGCGGAGACGATTCGCGACTCCATGCTGCAGGTCAGCGGACTGCTGAACGGCAAGATGTTCGGCAGGCAGGAGCCCATTAAGCGAGGCGCCGATGGGCAGTGGATGGAGGACGACGAAAAGGGCGGCGCCTCACGCCGCAGCCTCTATATCGCCCAAACGCGCACCCGGCCGGTGGCCTTCCTGCATGCCTTCGACGCGCCTACCATGACCGCGGATAATCAGTCCCAGCGGTTCCGGTCCGCGCTGCCAACGCAAGCCCTGGCGCTGCTCAATGGGCCTCTCGTCCTGCGCGCGACGAAAGCCTGGGCCCAGCAACTGCTAGAGCAGTCCCAGGGAGATCCTGGCGTCGCGCTGGCCAAGGCCTTCGAAGCCGCTTATACGCGCCCGCCCACCGCGCGAGAGCTCGAAATCGGAAAGGCCGCCATCGCCGCGGGTTCCGATCCTGCTGACGGGCTGCGGCTGTTTCTGCAAGCCTTAACAGGCGCCAACGATTTTCTCTATAGCTTCTGAGGTAATTCCATGACCCGATTTTTGTCGCGAAGACAAGCATTGCGTGAGACCGCCCTCGGCTTCGGCGGCGTGGCCTGCCACTCGCTGATGGCCGCAGAGGCCGCACGCAGCTTCACCATGAAGCCCAGGCAGCCCCACTTCGCGCCCAAGGCGAAGAACGTCATATTTCTCTACATCGGCGGAGGGCCATCCACCATCGATATGTTCGATCCCAAGCCGGTCCTGGCGAAGTATAACGGTAAACCCGCGCCGTTCGAAATCAAAGGCCGCGCGCTCAATGGCTCGCAGGAGATCATGGCCAGTCCATGGCCGTACACACGCAGCGGCCAGTCCGGCCGTGAAATCTCGAATCTTCTGCCGCACTTTCAAAAGGTCGTCGACAAGGTCACCTTCGTCCGCTCGATGACCACCGACCGCATTGACCACTCGACCGCGCAGTTCACCTTCGTCACCGGCCGTGGTTTCACCGGATTTCCTACGCTCGGCTCCTGGGTGACCTATGCACTCGGCACCGCAAATCAGAACCTCCCCGGTTTTGTCGCTCTTGGCGAAGGAGCTTCCATCGGGAGCCGCGCGCATTCGTCGGCCTGGCTGCCGCCCGTGTTCACTGGCACGGCCATGCGTCCAGACGCCAAAGCGCCGATTTTCGATATCAAGCGTCCCGACGCGATCACCCCCGAGAATCAGCAGCGCCTGCTGTCCATGTTGAAGGAGTTGAATACCGAGCAGAAGGCCGCTCGCCCGCTCGACCAGGATTTGGAAGCGCGAATCGCCAACTATGAACTCGCGGCCCAAATGCAGACCGAGGCGCTCCGCGTCGCCGATTTCGACCAGGAACCGGAAGCCATCAAGAAGCTCTACGGCATCGACGAAAAGGCCTCCGGGAGTTTCGGTAAGCAGTGCCTGATGGCCCGCCGCTTGATCGAAAGCGGCGTCCGTTTCGTACAGATCTATGGCGGCGGCGGTTGGGACACCCACTCGAATATCGCCGGCCAGTTGCCCGGCCTTTGCCACTACATCGACCAAGGTATGTCGGCCCTGCTCACCGATCTTGGCCAGCGAGGCATGTTAAAGGACACGCTAGTTGTGTGGTCCGGCGAGTTCGGGCGCTTGCCAACCATTGAGGCGCGCAACACAGCACCGGGCCGCGACCATAACCCGTACGGCTTCGGCATGTGGATGGCCGGCGCCGGCATCAAGCCGGGGCTCGACTTCGGCGCGACCGATGAATTGGGGTATGCCGCCGTGGCCGATCAAAAGACCGGGCATGCCGATATCCATGCTACCGTCCAGCACCTGCTCGGCATCGACTATCAAAAGAACACGTTCTTCCACGAAGGCCGCGACGAGTCGCTCGTCGGCGTAACCCCGGCCCGCGTTCTGAAGGAAATCCTCGCATGAACCGCCGCCAACTGATCGGAACCCTCGCCAGCGGAGTCCTGGCCGCCGCGCCCGTAAAACGGCAGCCGGGTACCAAGATCAAGATCGGGCTGAATGCGTATTCGTTCAACCGGCCGTTGATGGCCGGCAAAATGACCGTTCGCGACGTCATCACCTACTGCGCCAAGAACAATATCGACGGCGTGGACATGACCGGATACTACTTCCCTGGGTATCCGAAAGTCCCGAGCGACGCGTCCATCCGGGAGCTGAAGCGTATGGCGTTTCAGAACGGCGTCACCATCTCCGGCACCGGTGTCCGCAACGAGTTCGCGCTGCCGGATCCGGCGGCCCTCAAGGAGAATATCCAGCTCGTCAAGAACTGGGTGGATGTGGCCGAGAAGCTCGGCAGCGACATGGTGCGCGTCTTCGCCGGTAAGCAAGTGCCCGAGGGTCACACCTTCGATGAAGCACTGAAGTGGATGATTCCGGCGTTCAAGGAATGCGCGGACTACGGCGCGTCGCGCGGCGTGATGATTGGCCTGCAGCACCACGATGATTTCATTAAGACAGCCGATGAGACGATCCGCGTCGTCGATCTGGTGAACCACGATTGGTTCACCGTGATCCTGGATGTCGGCAGCCTCCGCGCCGGCGATCCCTACGAAGAGATTCAGCGCCTGCTGCCCTACTCCTCGAATTGGCAGATCAAGGAGCACGTCTGGTATGGCAAGAAGAAGGTGGAGATCGATCTGCCGCGCCTCCGCCGGATCATCGACAAAGTGGGCTATCGCGGCTTCACTCCTATTGAGGCATTAGGGGAAGGTGATCCCGAGAGCATCGTGACGGCGTTCCTGCACAAGGTGCGCGCCGCGTTTTCCTAGCGCGTTAAGCCCTATCCCCAAAACCGATGGCTAGTTGAAAGCGTCCCGTGGGCGCCATGTGGCCGTAGTTCGTGCCTCGTGCCATGACCGATCCGTCCGGAAGGCGAATGAGCCATTGGAATCGGTAGTGGCCGTGGCAGTGTTCCGGCGTTCCGCTGGCTTCCAACCGGAAGCCGGGCACGAACTGCTGCGCACCGGCGATATAGTGCAGCAGTTGGATCCGCCCTTCGGCCACTCCCATGGAGTCCCGGAAGACGCCCGTTTCCTCCCAACACAACTCGAGCAACTCAGCGCGTTTGGCCAAGTCCGTCTCGTTCCATGCGGCGACATAGGCTTCCACCGATTTCGGCAAAGCCTCGGCAAACACGGCGCCCGCGGCCGCTCCGGCCAGTTGGGCCAGGTAATGCTTCCAGCCCTTGGCGTGCTCGGCCTGTTGTGCCGCGTCGAGCCCGTAGTGCGTCAGCGTTACCCGTGTCCCGATCGAAATCGGCTCTAGTTCAATCACAACCGTCGTGGAGTCCGGCGCCAGGCCGTGCGTGCCCTGGTCGTAGCCCCAACCGAACGCGATGCGCTTGCCCGGCACCGACTCGCGAAGCGTGCCACGTGCCGTCTCTCCGGCCGGGTATTGAACGGTAATGCAGCCGTCGCCGACGTTGGCGCCGGGGCCCATCCATTGTTTGAATTTCTCCGGATCCGAGAGGAATTGGAAGACCGTTGCCGGTTGGGCGGCGATGTCTATCGTCAGGGTCAGATTTTCAGGCACGTTTAGTTCCCTCGGCGTCGCTTCTCCTCGAGTTCCGCCCTTGTTTTCAATTCGGATAGCTGCAGTTTCCAGAGCTGTTCGAACGTCCGGGCCATGGGGCCAAGCCGCTTCTTGTTCGTCTGGAAGTAACGCTTCCTGCCGTTCTTCCGCACCTCCAGCAGGCCGCTGACGCGCAGAACTTTCAGATGCTGAGAAACGGCACCAAAGGTTGTCGTGAAGTGTCCGGCGATTTCGCTGGCCGTCTTCTCGCCATCCCAGACCAGTTGGAGGATCTTCTGGCGGTTGGGCTCGAAGAGGACATCCAGCATGACTTCTATATTTTAGCCATCGCTAAAATATTATCAAGCGAAATCAGAACTCGTACGGCCAATGCGGCCGCGCGAACAGTCCGCCGTCGACGTAGAGCGTCTGGCCCGTCACAAAGTCGGAGAGCTCGCTGCAAAAGAAAAACACGGCGCGGCCGATATCCGCGGGCGAACCAACCCGGCCCAGCGGTGTCGCCGCGGCCCACGTGCCGGCGTAGTCTCCGGCCTCTTCCTTGGTGCGTTCGATCTCCACGGCGCCTGGCGCGACGCAGTTCACGCGAATTCCGTACTTGCCAAGCTCGACGGCCGAGACCTTCGTGAACTGCTCCATGCCGCCTTTGCTGGCCGTGTAGTTCACCAAACGCGGGAAGGCGATCTTGTTGCAGCCCGAGCCGATATTCACGATGCGGCCGCCGCCCGAGTCCTTCATGCGCCGGGCGGCCTGCTGTGTGCACAGGAAGCAGCCCTTCAGATTCACATCGAGTACGTTGTCCCATTCGGTTTCGGACAGGTCGAGCAACTGTTTCCAGGTTTGAATTCCGGCGTTGTTTACCAGAATGTCGAGCCGGCCGTAGTCGCGATCCACTTGCGCGAACATGGCTTCGACCGCCGCAGCCTGCGCCACCTGGGCCTGCACGATGGAGGCGGCCGCGCCCAGCGCCCGGATCTCCTGTGCAGTCGCCTCGGCGCCCTTCGCATCGGTGTTGTAATTCACAATGACGCTGGCCCCGTGGCGCGCCAGTTGCAGCGCGATGCCTTTACCGACGCCCTTGCTCGCGCCGGTGACTAGAGCAACTTTGCCGTGCAGTTCCTTCGACATTCCTCCAGTGTAGTGGGCGGGCGGTGTCCGGGGAATACCAGATATGATAGGGCTCAGCCGACGCTATGTTCTATCGCTGGGCCTTCGTCTCCGCCGCTCTGTGCGCCGCCCCGCCGCCCAAGGTGGAGTCCGTCTTTCCGGTCAGCGGCCAGCCGGGATCGTCGTTCGCGGCGCAGATCCGCGGTTCGAACTTGCGGGACGCTTACGCCGTCTGGTTTGAAGGCGCAGGCGCCGCTGCCGAGATTCTGAAAATCGAAGCGGACCCGAAGCGCAAGAACGCGGAAATCGCTTTCGTGACGGTACGGCTCGCCGCCGGCTTCACAAAAGCGTCTTTTCGTGCCGTGACACCCGGCGGTGTTTCAAACGCGCTCCTTCTTTCGTCGCATCCAGAAGAGGCCGTCCTCGAACAAGCCGCCGCGCACGATATCGCCGCGCAGGCACAACGGATTGCGCGGTTGCCGGCCGCGATTCACGGCCGGATCGGCGAGTCCGGCGAAGTAGACTTCTACTCCATCCGCGTCGAGGCCGGCGAAAGCTGGACTTTTGAGACGGTGTCAAGCGAAGCGCTGGATCCGTCGATCGGAATCTATAGGCCCGGCGGAAGCTGGTTCGATTCCGAGCGGCCCATACGCATCGCGTTTTCCGACGAAGCCGTATCCTATCCGAACCTGACGACGGAGGTCTCGTTGACCCACAGGTTCGAGAAGGCCGGCGAGTATTTCCTCCGAGTGAATGGGTTCTGGGGGCACGGCGGTCCCGGGCAGGAATACACTCTGCGCATTCACCAGGGACCGGCCCGCAGCGCGGAAAAGGCGAACGACTGGACGGAGCGCAGTTGGACGCGGTCCCTGACCACGGACCGGATGACGGAACTGGCGGCGCGGGCGGCGCCCGCGGCTGCCAAACCCATCCCCATTGTTGACGCCGACGCGGAGCCCTCGCAGGTGCCAGTGGTTCCACCTGCAATTCCAGTTCCGGCGCTGGTAACAGGTGCGATCGAACGTCCGGGCGATGTCGATCGCGTTCGTTTCTCCGCCAAGGAGGGCGACAAGCTAGCGTTCGAGATCGAGACTCCGGAAACAACGCTGCCGCTCATGAATCCGTATCTGCGCGTGCTCGACTCCGACGGCGTCGAGGCCTTCACGAACGTCTTTTCCAACGTCAATTCGAATGGCAACGCCTCAAAGCAGATCCGGCCGAAGACGATGTTCTCCTTTCCGCGCGGCGGTGATTTTATTCTGGAGATTCGCGACATTACAGCCGCTTACGGAGATGCCGGGATGAAGTACAAGGTCCTGGTACGGCCGCAACTGGGTCACATGGGCGAGGTGAAAATCGCCGCCGACGCTTTGAACCTGGAAGTGGGCAAAGCGAGTAAGTTGAGCGTCGTAACCGATCAGGAGGAAGGTTACGAAGGCTTCGTGATTTTGTCGATCGACGGCCTGCCGGACGGCGTGCGGGCGATGCCGGCGACCGAGGTGGAGCCGGACAGTCCTCCTCAGGAGTCGATGGCAAAGCGCGAACGGTTCGCCACTAAGAGCCAGAAAGCGACCATCGTTCTGGCGCCCGGAGACGCCGCGCCATTGACCCGGCTGCCGGTTGTCGGCCGTGTCCATGCACAACCAGTGGTGGGCGGCAAGCTGGGAGCGCGTATCTTTGTGAAAGAAATTCCTATCATGGTGGTTAAGGGAGGCGCATGAAGTCACTGGCCGTTTTCCTATTCGGCGGCGCGGTGACCGCGGCCGTTCCGGAGCTTGTGAACGTGCGGGTGGTGCCGGCCCAGGCGGCGCTGCGTGGCAAAGGCGCGTCGCAACAGTTCGTCGCGCTTGGGACCCTTCGTGATGGTTCGGAGGCCGACCTGACCGCCGAAGCGGTTTTCACCGTGAAGGATGTCCGCGTGGCGGCGTTGAAGGAGAGCCGCCTCTTCGCCAATTCGGATGGCGTCACCAGTTTGAACGTTTCGGTAGGAGGGAAATCGGCGGCGGCAGTGGTTAAAGTTGAGCGCTCCGCCGAGACCAAACCGTTCAGCTTCGCCCGCGATATCGGCGAAATCCTGACCCGGCGCGGTTGCAGCGGCGCTCGCTGCCACGGTGGCGTAAAAGGCCAGGCAGGCTTCAAACTTTCCGACAACGCGATTCATCCGAAGGAAGACTATCGTTGGATCGTCGAGGGCGGCATATTCCAGGTCCTGTCCTCTGAGTCCGGTGGGCCGAAGGTGTCCCGGATCGATCTCGCGTCTCCCGAACAAAGTCTGTTGCTCCGCAAGGCTTCCATGGAGATGCCGCACGGCGGCGGTCAGCGATTCGCCAAGGATTCCGATGACTACACGGCGATTCTGCAATGGATCCGCGCGGGCGCTCCGTTCGGTGAAGCGGCGGCCGTGGGGAATGCCGGGCGCATCGTCAAGCTGGAGACGTTTCCGCGCGATATCGTTCTGCCGCCGGGGCGTACGCAACGCATCCTCGTGACGGCGGAGTTCGCCGACGGACATCGCGAAGACTTTACCCACCGCGTCTCTTTTTCGGCGAGCGATACCGACATAGCCAGCGTCAGCGCCTCGGGCACGGTGACTACGAAGGCCGCGGGTGAATCGGCTGTTTTGATCAAGGCCGCAGGACGCAGCGTTCGCGTGGGCGTGGGCGTAGTTGGCCCGGCGGTGCCCAGTTACCCAAAGACCGCATCGAACGGCTTTATCGACGACGAGGTGTTCGCCAAGCTGCGCCGATTCAACATCGTTCCTTCGGCGTTGTCGCAGGACGGTGAATTCATCCGCCGTGTCTGTCTGGACATCACCGGCCGCATTCCGCCGCCGTCGCGAGTCGCCGAGTTCGTGGCGGACACGGATCCACGCAAGCGCGCAAAGCTGATCGATACCCTTCTGGAGTCGCCCGAATACGTTGACTACTGGACATTCCGGCTCTCCGATGTGTTCCGCGTTTCCATCTTCCCCGTCGGTATCAATCCCAAGTGGACCCAACAGTATTCGGAGTGGATTCGTGACGCCATCGAGCGCGACCGTCCCTACAGCGAAGTGGCCGCCGAACGCATCGCCGCACAGGGGTACAGTCCGGCGTCGCGGCATTACCTGCCCTACCTGGTGGTGCCTCCCGCCGAAAACATGATGGGTGAGCAGATGCGTGTGTTCCTTGGACGGCGGTTGGATTGCGCCCAATGCCACGACCATCCGTATGAGGAGTGGACGCAGAACCAATTCTGGGGGCTGACGGCGTTCTTCGGCCCGATGTTCAAGTTGGGCGGCAATCCGGATTCCGTGATCTTCGATTTTCCGCAGGGCAAGGAGGTAGCGGCCGACGTGCCGGTGCCCACGCCCTTGGGCGTCTACCATCCCCGGACGAAACAAAAAGTGCAGCCGGCGCTGCTCGACGGCAAAGTGTTTCCCTTCGAAACGACGGAGTTCCCGCGCCGCGAACTCGCCGCCTGGATGACGTCCCACCCCTATTTCGCCGAAGCCGCCGTCAATCGTGTGTGGAGCGGTTTCTTCGGGCGCGGCCTCGTGAACCCAGTTGACGATTTTCGATCCACGAATCCGCCGAGCCACCCGGAGTTGCTCGCCAAGCTCTCGGCCGAATTCGTCCGCGGCGGTTACCGGTTCAAGAACCTGATTCGCTGGATCGCCAATTCGCGAACCTACCAGCTTTCGAGTACGCCGAACGCTTCGAACAAAGCCGACCGGATCAACTTTTCCCATTCGCAGCCGCGCGCGTTGGACGCCGAAATTTTGCTGGACGCCATCGGCGATGTCACCGGTGTTCGCGAGCGCTTCACCGTCGGAACCAATCGTGGCGAGTGGCGCGGCGGCAAGACCCCAATCGGCACCCGCGCGGTGGAGTTGAAGGAAACCGACATCTACGCATCGCCATTCTTCGATGCGTACGGAAGGCCCAACCGGTACTCGGTACCGGAACGGGATGCCTCGCCGAAGCTTGCGCAGGCGCTCCATCTGCTTGCCGGTACGACTTACAACCAGCGCCTCTGGGGCGAAGGTTCGCGCGCCCAAGCGCTGGTGCGGCGCGGCGCCTCGAACGCCGAAATCGTTTCCGAGTTCTACGCTGCCGCCTTCTCCCGCAAGCCATCGGCCGAGGAATTGGCGGCGTTGGACCGTATCCTCGCCGCCACCGCAAACCGGGAACAGGCCATTCAGGATCTAGTTTGGGCTATCATCAGTTCACGCGAGTTCGCCGAGAATCACTAGAGGAGGCGCATGTTTTCCACCCGACCCACCTGGAGCCGCCGCGACTACGTTCGCGCCGGTTCGCTCGGATTCTTCGGCCTGAATCTCGCATCGTCGCTGCGTCTGCAAGCCGCGCCGGCTAAGGCGAAGTCGTGCATCCTGCTGTGGCTGGAGGGTGGTCCCGCACAGATGGACACCTTCGACCCGAAGCCAAATAGCAGCTTCCGGCCGATCGCCACCAATGTCCCAGGCATTCAGGTATCCGAGCTGCTGCCGAAGCTGGCCAAGCGGATGGACAAACTGGCGTTGATCCGTTCCATGAGTTCGTTTGGCGACGATCATCCGCAGGCGGTCCACTACGCGGCGACCGGCCATCTCCACAACCCGGCCATGCAGTTCCCGAGTCTGGGCGCGATCGTGGGCAAGGAACTGGGCGCGAAGAACGCCATGCCGCCCTACGCGATCGTGCCGAAATGGGAGTCGGGACGGCAGTACGAGGACTACTTCCGGTCGGCCTTTCTCGGCGCGGACTACGACCCCATGCTGGTGCCGGACCCGGCCAAGGGCAATTTTGAAGTTGCCGACATGAGTCTGCCGAAATCCGTGACCCCGGCCGCTATCGACAGCCGCCAGGCCTTCCGGCGCATCGTGGAGAAAGAGTACCGGGCCCGGGTGGAGAGCGCGGAACACGCCAAGCTTGACGCGTTCCAGACCAAGGCGCTGGAGATGCTATTGACGCCCAGCGTTCGCGACGCCTTCGACCTTTCGAAGGAGGACGCCAAGACACGCGACAACTACGGCAGGGATAGCGTGGGCCAAAGCCTTCTGCTGGCGCGGCGCCTGGTGGAAGCGGGCACGCGATTCGTCACCGCCGCCGGATATCACGGCAGTTCTTGGGACACGCACTCGGACAACGACCGTCTGCATCGTGATCGCCTTACGCCGCCGCTCGACCGTGGCCTATCGGCGTTGATCGACGACTTGGCCGCGCGTGGGCTCTACCAGGAGACCATGATCGTCGTTATGGGTGAGTTCGGCCGCACGCCGCACATCAATGCCGCGTTGGGGCGCGATCATTGGCCGAAATGCTGGTCGCTCGCAATCGGCGGTGGCGGTTTGAAGACCGGCCTGACAGTCGGAAAGAGCGATGAACGCGCAGCGAATGTGGTGGAACGCAAGACATCTATCGGCGACCTGTTCGCGACTGTTTACAAGGCCATGGGCATCGACTGGCACCGCGAGTACATGACGCCAATCGGCCGCCCGATCAAGATCGCGAACTCGTTCGAGGATACGACTGGCGAACCGGTGGGCGAGTTGTTTTAGAAACGAAGCTTCCAGCCCAATTGAACGTTGCGTTCGCTGTACTTCGAGGTGATCACGCCGAAGTTGCCCGCGCGCGGGCTAACTGCCGGATTACTCAGCAGCGGATAGTTCGGGAAGTTGAAGACCTCGAAGCGCAGGTCCGACTGGACCCGCTCATTGATGCGCAGCGTCTTGAAGAGCGCGACGTCCCAGTTCTGGAAGCCCGGGCCGCGGATGATGTTGAGGCCCGCGTTGCCGAATGTGCCCGCGCGTGGAACGGTGAAGGCGTCGGCATTGAACCAACGCTTGCCCAGGCCGCGGTCACTCTGGACGATGCTGCCGGTGACGTTCCACGGCTGATTGGCACTGCCCTGGCCCACGCCAGCGACGTCGACGCCGTCAACCACCGACATCAAAGAACCCGAGCGGAAGAACACCACGCCGGAAAGCTGCCAGCCGCGCAGCGCATTCGCCCTCCAGCCGGTAACGCTCTTGAAGAACGGCAATTCGTAGATATAGTTGAGGTTCAGCAGGTGAGGACGGTCCATGTCGTCGAGCGAACGGACGTTGCGATAGGCGTCAAACGGGGTAAGGATATCGCTGATGTTTTTTGAGAACGTGTAGCTGACGCCGAAGCTGAGGCCGCCGCGGAAACGGCGGTCCAGACTCATCTGTAAGGACTGATAGTTGCTGTGGCCATCGCGCGTTGTGACGTCCACCTGGCCAAGGCCATGGTACGGCCGCAGGAAATTCGCATTCGCGCCGGGGTTGGCCTGCAGAGTGCCGGCGGTCATCTGGTTGATGTTACGCGTACGTTCCTGATTCACGCCGGACTTGCCGACATAGGCGATCTCCGCGAGCATTGAGCCGGGAAGCTCACGCTGAACCGACAGGCTATAGCTGTAGGCGGACGGGTACTTGAACCGCAGATCGATACCGCGGATGTAGAAAGGAAAGTCTCGCCGGGTAGCTCCGCCGGGACGGTCGACGTCGCCGTTGAATACCTGCACCTGAATCTGGTTGGGCGCGTTACGGAACAGTGAGCCTTGATTGTGCATCTGGCGGTGATGGAAAAGGCCGCCTCCGGCGCGAACGACGGTCTTGCCGCCCAGCCGGTAGGCGATGCCGGCTCGCGGCGCAAACGCGTTGCCGTAGGAGTCGGCGAAGCCACGCGGCAAACCTTGGAAGAGCCTCTGTACGTTCGGAAGCGTGGCGCCGTTTGCGCGGCCTCTGGCCGAATCCGGAAATCCGTTGCCAGGGAGAACGATGCCGTTATATGGATCTCCCGAGACGATGAAACCGCCCGCCCGGTCGATCACGGCCCGGCGCGAACGGTCGAAGTAGCGTGCGTCAAAGTTGGCGATGTCATTCCATTTCGCATACCACGGCTGGTGGTACGAGTGACGAACACCGAGTTCGAGCGTCAGGTTCTTGCTGGCGCGCCAGGTGTCTTGAATGTAGGACTCGACCGAGTTGCTCCGCAGAAGGGTATACGCGGCCGGACCTTGTTCGGTGTAGACGTCGAAGTAGCCGAGAGCCGCATTGGCAATCGCCAGGCCGGAGGTGGCCGGGTGGCCTGTGTCGAGAAAGTTGAACTCACCGTTCTGCTGAGCACCGCTCTGATCGTTATTGTTCTGCTGATCGTGCGCGAACCAAGAGCCGAACTTGATGGTGTGCGCGGAACCTCGCACCCAAGTCATGTTTCCGGACCACATGAACATGGGACCCGACGAACTTACCGGACGCGAGGAGCCATCCAGCGTGGCAAAGCCGTTGATCAAGCCGCGCGGGATGCGCTCCTGAATACGCTTATTGCCAGGTACGATGTAGGGGAAGTTCAGACCGTAGAGGTTGCGGAGATAGCGGGCGACGCCTTCGCTCTCGTAGATCCCGATATAGACGATGTCGTTGGCGGCGGTAAAAGTGAAATCCGAAATGATGGTAGGCGACCAGGTAGTGGTCACGTTGATGGCGCCCGTCTGGTTCGGGCGGTCCCACTTGGAGTTGGAACGGTCCATTCCCGTGACGAAGGGCGCGTCTTCAAAGTGGAGATAGTTGTTGCCGGTGAAGTTGATCCGGTGTTTGCCGTGATAGGAATCGACGCGAAACGTATCTTTGCGGCTCTGGCGCGGGTTGGGGAGTGTCTTAATCCAGTTAGCGGTGCCTTGCAGGAATCCAGGCGTCGGCTCGGGATAAGCGCGCAGAATTCCTGTGCCATTGACACTCAGGCGCGCGGCGGGAATGATGTTGCCGGGGAAAGGCGCATTGCCGCCTAATGGGTCGTTGGCAACCCGTACACGGCGGAAGAACGGGTTGGCCGCGTTGAGGAGTTCCGAGAGGTCGCCCCGGCGCATGGCCATGGAAGGCACGGTGGCTGTAGAGGTTTGCTCCCGGCGCCAGGCCAGCCATTCTTGCGAACCGAAGATGAAGAGTTTGTCGCGATTCGTATTGAACTTGCCGGGGATGTAGATCGGTCCGCCAATGGCGTAGCCGGGCTGGTTGAAACGGAAGGGAGCGGCGCGGCGGTTGTCGTCGCGTACGGGACTCTGATTTCGCGTCCAACTGTTGGCGTCGAGAACGGAGTTACGAAAGAACCACCAGCCGGTGCCGTGGAAGTCCTTCGTGCCGCTCTTCGTTACAAAACGCAGCTGGCCGTCCATCGCGCGGCCGTATTCGGCCGGATAGGTGGACGTCAGAAGCTGCACCTCCTGAATCGTGTCGACGTTCAGCAGGCCGACCTGGGCGGAGCCGGTGAAGTCACCGCGTGTCCGCATGGCATTGACTCCGTCAATCGTAATGTTATTGCCGTTTCGGCGGCCGCCGTTGATCGAGAAGCTTTCGTGCAGGTTGTTGGGGTTGAAGTTGTTAAAGTTACCGCCGACGACTCCGGCTTTGAGTAGGGCGAGATTGATGGGGTTGCGTCCGTTCAAGGCCAGGTCGGTGATCTGGCGGGATTCCACCACGCGGCCAATCTGTGCCGTCTCCTGCGCGAGTTGGACGCCGGATGCCTCCACCGTCACCGATTCGCTGACAACGCCTAGTTCCAGGCCGACGTCAACCGTTGTTCGTGTGGCGACGTCGACCTTTACGCTGGTGCGGACAAAGCGCTTGAAGCCCGGGGCCTGCACGCTGAGTTCGTAGAGTCCCACGGGGATGTTCGTGATGACATAGGACCCTTTATCACCTGTGTCTGCCGTGCGGGACACACCTTGTGTGCTGACTGCGGTAACCCGTGCTCCGGCCACAGCGGCCTGACTGGCGTCAAGCACGGTGCCGGCGATCTGTCCCTGGTCCTGTTGGGCCGAGACGGGAAGAAGGGTTGCGAAGGCGAGGCAGACCGGAAGGCGGGAACGCATGTGGAAGGACTCCTTGGGCGCAAAGTCTGAATGGCAACTCCGTTCTGGTCTCCCAGAACGGAGGTAGTATATCTCAACCTTCCGCCCCGGACGGGATCTCGAAAAACATCCGAATGATTGAATCCATCGCCGTGCAAACTAGCCTGCGGGCATGGAATGCCGCGATGGAGACAGCGTGTGCAGCCTTCGGGAAGTTCGAAGCCGGCAGGACCATCTATTGCGCGAAAGCGTACAGCGGCCGCCCGGCTAAAGCTTCTTCTTGATCTCCGCCGCGTTCTTGGCGTCGGGCGCGAGTTCCAGGTACTTCGCGTACGCCTCCCTGGCGCCTTTTGCGTCACGGGCCTTTTCCAGGCAGGCGCCGAGCTTTAGCCACGCATCGGCATACCCAGGGTTCCATTTCGTCGCTTCGCGGTAGCGCAAGGTGGCTGCTTTGTACGACGCCTTCTTCATGTAGAAGTCGCCGATCTTCAGTTCTTTCTCCGCCTGCAATGGGTTGAATGCGTAGTTGGTCTTCTCGACCAGAGTGGAGTCTTCCTCCGGCGGCTCCTGAGGCTGTTGCGCAAAGAGGCTGGCACCGAACACTAGGATGAAAATTCCACGTGCCACAATTTGAGTATACCGCCCGATTCCGCGATGGATCTCAAAGACAAAGTTTCGCAGTTACCGCTGTTGCCGGGCGTTTACCTGTACAAGAACGCATACGGCGGCGTAATCTACGTCGGCAAGGCGAAGAGCTTGCGCGCGCGCGTCCGGAACTACTTTTCCGAGGACCGGCTGACGGACTCGAAGACGGGCACCCTCATCTCCGAAGCCCGTGACATCGACTACATACTCGTCGACAACGAAAAGGAGGCGCTCGCGCTTGAGAACAATCTCATCAAACAGTACAAGCCGCGCTTCAACATCCTCCTGCGCGACGACAAAACCTATCCCTACATCAAGGTGACGAACGAGAAATACCCGCGCGTCTTCGTCACCCGGCGGTTGCGTAAGGACGGCGCGTCGTACTTCGGGCCCTATTTTCCGGGCAATCTGGCGCATCGGGCGGTAGACTTCATCCACCGCCACTTCCGGATTCCCTCCTGCAAGATCGATCTGACCCGCCTGCATCCGAATCCGTGCCTGCAGTTCCATATCCATCGCTGCCTGGGGCCTTGCGCGGCCGGGCTGACGACGGACGACTTCTACGCCGCCCAGGTGCGGAACGTGAAGCTTTTCCTCGACGGAAAGCTGCGTGACTTGGCTGGCGAATTACGGACCCGAATGGGGGCGGCCTCGGACGGCCTGCGCTTTGAGGAGGCCGCTGCACTGCGTGATGTTCTGAGTACGGTTGAGGAGATGGAGGGCCGCCAGAAAATGGCCGCGGCCTCCGGCGATGACATCGACATATTCGCCTACTACGCCGAACCGCCGCTTATCGCCGTGAACCTGTTCCACCTGCGCAACGGCCGAATTGTCGACCGGCGCGAATTCTATTGGGAGGACCAGCACGAGTTTCAGCCCTCCGAATTCATGGCCGCTCTGCTCAAGCAGGTCTATCTGGATCAACAGTACATCCCGTCCATCATTCACGTTCCCGCGGATTTCGAGGATCGCGAGGCGCTGGAGGCTCTTCTGACCGAAAGGCGAGGCCGCAACATCGAGATCCACACCCCGCAGCGCGGACAGAAACGGGCGATGTATGAATTGGCGGCAACCAACGCGAAGCACTGTTTCGACGCGCGTTTCCGGGTGCTGAAGCCGTCCTCAAAGACGATTCTGACCTCGTTTGAGGACGCCGTCGGCGTTCCCCTCCACCCGCCGAGGATTGAGTGCTTCGACATTTCCCATGTCCAAGGCACTGACAAGGTGGCGTCGATGGTCGTCTGGGAAAACGGGCGCATGAAGAAGGCGGACTACCGGAAGTTCATCATCAAAACCGTGGAGGGCAACGACGATTTCGCCTCCATGCGCGAAGTGGTCACGCGCCGGTATTCGCAGGAGGGTCCCAGGCCGGGGCTGGTCCTGATCGACGGCGGCCTGGGCCAGTTGCACGCGGCCGCTGCCGCGTTGGAGTCGATTGGAATTACCGATCAGCCTTTGGCCTCCATCGCCAAGCGAGAGGAGTGGATCTACGTGTACGGCTCGGAGGAAGAGCCTATCGTTCTGGACCGCTTCCATCCCGTTTTGCATCTCGTGCAGACCGTCCGCGACGAAGCCCACCGCTTCGCCGTCAGTTTCCACAGAAACCGGCGCGACTCGGCGCGGCTGCGCTCGGAACTCCTCGAAATTGAAGGGGTGGGTCCCAGGACGGTGCAGAAGCTCTTGAAGACCTTTGGCAGCGTGGATCGGGTGAAGGCGGCACCCGAGGAGGCCTTGGCCGCCGAGGTTGGGCCCGCCGTGGCCCGCAGAATCCGCGAATCACTTCGAGCGTAGGCTGGGTGGTTTGCGACGCCTGGTAACGGCCTCGCGAGCCGCCTCGAACCCGGCCGGGGCCACTTCAGGAACTGTTTGCGTTTGCGCCAGCGCCTCGGCTTCGCGTTCCCACTCGGCCACCTTGGAGCGCAGGGCCATCGGGACCAGATTTCCACTCCCGTGCAAATCCGTCTGCCAGACGATCCAACCCTGGCTGCCCGGCAGCGTGCCGTGCTTCAGGACGATATGTGCGGCCATGTGGCGCAACGCGCGAACGAACTCCGCCTCGTCTCGCATGAGCGCAAGAAATTCCGGCGGCACAAGGATAACGCCGTGCGCCAACGGCACCGGCTCGGAGCGGCCGTTCCAATCGGCCAGAACCACTCTTTGCCCAATGATCGGAGTCAATCGTTGAAAGTACTCGACGGCAATTGGGACGTTCCGCACCTCCGCCAGTTTCTCCAGGGCGGCGGCTTGGGCTTGCCGTTTTTCCTCGGACATCTGGGCCGCGAGTGGGATTGCGATCAGATAAAGCGCCAGCCGCATATGTTGTGCGGACGCGCGATTTACCGGCGAGGTTTCGCTATCTTCCGCGAAGCCGCAGGCTATTGGCCAGCACGCTCACCGAACTGAACGCCATCGCCGCGCTCGCCACAATCGGGTTCAGGAAACCGAGCGCGGCCACAGGAATGCCCACGGCGTTATAGGCGAAGGCCCAGAACAGGTTGCTCTTCATCACACGCTTGGCCTCGCGCGCCAGGCGAATCGCATCCACGGCGGCGTTCAAGTCGGCGCGCAGCAGCGTGGCGTCGCCGGCTTCCACGGCGATATCCGCGCCGGTGGCCATCGCCATTCCGACGTCCGCCTTTGCCAGGGCCGGCGCATCGTTAATGCCGTCGCCGATCATCAACACCTTGCGGCCGCCCGCCTGCATCTCGCGAATGCGCTCCAGCTTCTCCGCCGGAAGCAAGCGCGCGAACACGCGGCCGATCCCGGTCTCCCCGGCCACGCGCTGTGCCGCCGCTTCGGCGTCGCCGGTCAGAATCGCGACGTCCAACGCCTCGGCCCGCATGCGCGCGATTGCACCTTTGGACGACGGTCGTACCGGATCCTCCACGCTGAAAACTCCGGCCGGCCGGCCGTCGATCGTCGCGGAAATAGGCGCGGCGGAGTCTACCCCTAGCCAATCCGGACGGCCAACCCGCACGCGCCGGCCTTGCACTGTGGCTTCAGCGCCCCGGCCCGGATGCGCTTGAAAGGCCGTTGCGCCGCCACCACCGCCCGCATAGGTCACGACACTCCGCGCCAGTGGATGCTCCGACATCGCTTCCACGGCCGCGATCAGCGGCAAGTCCTCCGGTGTGCCGCTAAATTCGGTCACAACCGGCCGCCCTTCGGTAATCGTGCCCGTCTTGTCCAGCACGACGGTGTCGATATCCGCCAGGCGTTCCAATGCTTCGCCGCCCTTGATCAACACGCCAAACTGGGCCGCCCGGCCGGTGGCGACCATCACCGCGGCCGGCACCGCCAGGCCCATGGCGCACGGGCAGGCGATGATCAGTACGGCCACGGCATTGGCGACGGCCTCGCCCCATTCGGCCCCTTGACCCAACCAGCCCAGAAGCGTCAAAAGCGAGATGCCCATAACGGCGGGTACGAAGATCGAGCTGACCTTATCGGCCAATTGCTGAATGGGCGCGCGGGTGGCCTGCGCCTCCCGCATCGCGCGCGCAATTTGCGAAACGGTTGTTGCCGCGCCCGTAGCCGTCACTCGCACCTTCAGGGCGCCCAGCCCGTTCAGTGTTCCCGCCGACACTCGCGTTCCCGCCGTTTTCCACACTGGAACCGGTTCGCCGGTGAGCATCGATTCGTCCACCGATGAGTCCCCGCTGTCCACAATCCCGTCGACCGCCACCTGCGCGCCCGGTTGCAGCAGTACCAGGTCCCCGGCGCGGACCTCGTGCACCGGAACTTCGGATTGCCCGCCGTCGCGCAGGACAATCGCCGTGGCCGGCTGCAATTTCACCAGGCTCTCCAAGGCCGATGCCGTCTGGCGCCGTGCGCGCAGTTCAAAGACTTTCCCAACCAGCACGAGCGCGATGATGAAGACTACGGCCTCGTAGTAGACATGCCCATGAAACAGCACCGTCGCGGCGAGGGAGTAGAGATAGGCGGCGCCTGTACCAACGGCGATCAGCGTGCTCATGTCCATACGGCCATGCCGAAGTCCCTGCACGGCACGCACGTAGTAGCCGCGGCCCGGCCCGGCCATCACCAGCGTCGCGGCGGCCCACTGCAGCCACTTCATGCCGGTCGAATGATGATCCGAAAAGGGCATCGCCGCCATCGCCGCAAGGCCGGCCAAAAGCGTCAGGCCCGCCGCACGAACCAAGCCAGGATACTCGTCTTTCCATTCCACCGCCGCCGCGGCTTCGTAGCCTGCACCGTCCACCGCTTTTGCCAAGGTTTCCCACGGTACGTCCTTGTCCATTTCGACGCGAGCGTCGTTGGTCAACAGGCTCACCCGCACCGTCTGGACACCATCCACGGCCAACAGGGCCCTTTCGACATGCCCCACGCAGGCCGCGCACGACATGCCTTGAATCGGAAGTAGAATTTGGCGCGCCGCCATCGTTACGGGGCGGTTACCCGAGCCGTGTAGCCGGCCTTCACGATGGCGTCTAGCAAAGCCTGCGCTGGAGCGCCGGCCGCCGTCGCGGAACCAACGGTCACCGTCACATCGGACGCTCCCTCGACCTTTGACAGCGCACGCTCGACGCGTGTCACGCAAGCGTTGCAATGCATCCCGTCGATCTGGATGGATACCGGTGCCATATGTCTATAAGATGTCACGCGCCGCGTTCGGTTGCAGCGCAATTACGCCCAAAGTGAGCATCAGAATCTCACTGTCGGCTAGGTTATGCTCAAACACGCCGGCTACCAACAGTCCGATTAGAAATGCGGCTGAGCCGCGATAGATCCAGCGCGTTTCGACGGGCGCTGTACGCGCCTGGCGGGACTTCGCCCAGAGATTCCACAGTACAAACCCGATGATTGCGAACATGGCGGGAAGGCCCCGGTCGGCGGCGAATTGGATGTAGATGTTGTGCAGATGGCCGATAAACCAATGGCGCGGAATCGGGCGCGGAATGTCTTCCGGAGCGTAGCGCTCGAATTCGCGGCGTATCTGTTCCGGTCCAACGCCGAGGAGCGGGTTGTCTTTGATCATCTCCACGCCCGTGCGAAACAGAGCGACCCGGTGAGAATTGGAATCCAATTCGCCTCGGGGCTTTAGGATCGACACGATCCGTGCCTGCTCCGGCTCCGGCATGACGAAGAACGCTCCCGCTGCGAGGAACGGGGTGGCCAGGACCAGGCTTCGGCGCCAGAACCAGATGAGATAAAGCCCGCCCGCTGCGGCGCCAATTAGCACCCCGCGCGTCCAAGCAAGGTTGATGGCTACGGCCGCCATGGCGGCGAGCAGCGCCACGCGCCAGCGCACGGGCCGGTGGAAGAGAACGTAGGCCGCCGCGAACAGCCCCACGCACAACATGGTTCCGGCAAACGTCATCCAGTGGCTCATGAATCCAGTAATCCGGTCATTGATGTAGAACGCCGGAAACGGTGTGCCGGCCGCCTGCGCGCCCTGGTAGCGCTTGGCATATTGAACGAATGACCAAATGGCCGACAACGCGCCGGCCGCGCCCATTGTGCCAAGGATCGTCCGGGCATGCAATTGACCCGCGCACGAGGCGGCGACACAGGGAACGATGAGATAGACGTAAAATTTTCGGATCTGCGGCCACGCCATTTGCGGGACCGGCGATGCCGCCGCCGCGGCGAGCGTCAACCCGAAAAAGACAAGCAGCAGCAAGGCGCCGGGCGGGTATTTGGCGTTGTGCCAGCGCCGAAAGGTCAATAGAATCGCCACCCCAAGCAGAGTCTGCGAGGCCGCGATGGAGACGACGCTGAGTGCCAGCGCTCCACCGGCGGCCAATGCGGGCCAGTGTTCCCGCTGAAGAATTGAGTGCATCGCCAAAAACGTCGAGTATGACAGAATGGGAACAGCTTCGACAGTCCATGCAAATCTACCTCCTCCGGCATGGCATCGCCGAAGATGCCCGCCCCGGCCGCCCGGACGCTGAACGTGCGCTAACGCCCGAGGGTAGCAAACGCCTGCGCGAGATCCTGAAGCGTGCGCGCACCGCCGAGGTCGTTCCGTCGGTCATTGTCACCAGCCCCTACGTGCGGGCCCGCCAAACCGCGGAGATCGCGGCCGACATTCTCGGGTACACCGACCCGCTCGTCCCGTCGACCGCCCTGATTCCCATGGCATCGCCGGTGGATACGTGGGCCGAGGTGCGGTCGCTTCGATCGGTTCCGAACCTGTTGCTGGTTGGCCACGAACCGCACATGAGCGGCATGACCGGTTTTCTGCTTGGAACCCCGGAACTCGCGGTCGACTTCAAAAAGGGCGCGCTGGTCCGCATCGACGTCTTCGAATTTGGCGCCCGGCCGCGCGGCGTCTTGAAGTGGATGATGGCGCCCAAGCTGGCGTTGTAGCGGGAAGCGGCTCCGAGGCCCGTCTGGTACGATGTTGGCCGATGGTACGACTCTGGACACTTGTCACATGCGCGGCGCTCGGCCTGACCGCGCAGGAGCCGGCGCACGAGGTCTACCGCCGGAATTGCGCGCCGTGCCATGGGGCCGCGGGCGAGGGCGGTAAGGGGCCAAACCTCTTCGAACTTCGCCGGGGCGCCGACACGGCAACGCTCGCCGGAATTATCTCCACGGGCATTCCTGGCGCCGCCATGCCTGCCTTTGGACTGAACGGTGCGCAGCTCCGGCTGCTGATTGAGTACGTGCAAGGGCTCGCCGCCGGGCGCGCCACGGGGCCGCAAGCGGGGGCTGCGCGCGGCGCTGCATTGGTGCGCGGGAAGGGGGGTTGTCTGCGATGTCACACGATCCTGGGCGAGGGTGGCGTCTCGGGTCCGGACCTGTCTCGCGCCGGATTAACGCGGGGCGCGGCGCTGTTGCGCGCGGCTATCGTCGACCCGGAAGGGCAGATCGTAGACCGGTACGCCATGTTCCATTGGTACATCCCGATCAAGGACGACTTTCAGTCGCTGCGCGTGACGACCGCCGGCGGCGCCGTAATCGAAGGTCTGCGGATGAACGAAGATCCGTTTACGGTGCAGTTGCGCGCCGCCGACGGGCGCGTCCATTCGCTCGAAAAGTCCGAGTTGTCGAAGATCGAACGTCGAGCGGGGCGAACGGTGATGCCTTCTTACCGCGACCGGTTCACCACCGACGAGTTGGCCGACGTAGTGGCGTATTTGACATCTTTGCGAGGGCAGCGATGACTCGTGCAATCTTTGCTTTGGCGGCGTGCGCCGCCTTCGGGCAGGTGACATACGAACGGATTCGCGACGCGGCGGCGGCCGAGCCTGGCAATTGGCTCACCTATTCAGGTGGATACGACTCTGCGCGGTTCAGCCGCTTGACGTCCATCTCGACCGTCAATGCCCCTCTATTGCAGCCGAAATGGGTGTACCAGGCGCGGGACACCAACAAATTCGAAGTTTCGGCCCTTGCGCTGGATGGGGTCTTGTACGTTTCCGAGCCTGCGAATCGCGTCGTGGCCCTCGATGGAAAGACGGGCAGGCCGCTGTGGGAGTACCGTCGCAGTCTGCCACCGGATTTGCGGGTGTGTTGCGGCCAGGTGAACCGCGGCTTGGCCATTTTGGGCAACACCCTCTACTTGGGAACGCTCGACGCACATCTGGTGGCGCTCGATGCGAGGAACGGATCGGTGAAGTTCGACGTCACCGTCGAGAGTTACAAGCGTTGACTGCGGCGCCGTTGGTTGTGAAGAACTCGGTCGTGGTGGGTGTCGCCGGCGGCGAGTACGGAGTGCGCGGCTTCATCGACTCCTACGACGCCGCTACGGGCAAGCGGCAGTGGAGGTTCTACACGGTTCCGGGTCCGGACGAACCAGGTAATGAAACCTGGAAGGGCGATAGCTGGAAGACCGGCGGCGCGACGACGTGGGTGACGGGCTCGTTTGATCCTACGTTGAACTTGATTTATTGGGGAACCGGGAATCCGGGGCCCGACTACGACGGCGACTACCGTCTCGGGGATAACCTCTATTCCGATTCGGTCGTCGCGCTCGACGCCGATACCGGGAAGCTCAAATGGCATTTTCAATTCACGCCGCACGATGTCCACGATTGGGACTCGAACCAGGTGCCGGTGTTGGCGGACTTGGAGTTTCGCGGCCGCATGCGAAAGCTGCTGCTGTGGGCGAACCGGAATGCGTTCTATTACGTCCTCGACCGCGTGACGGGCGAGTTTCTGCACGCGCGGGAGTTTGCTAAGCAAACCTGGGCGAAGGGGCTGGACGATAAAGGCCGGCCAATCCTTGTACCGGGTCTGGCGCCTCCGAAGAATGGCGAAGTGGCGGTGTATCCCGGCGTTCACGGCGGAACGAATTGGTTCAGTCCATCGCTGAGTCCGTTGACGAATCTGTTTTACGTCTCGACCCGCGAGGAGGGGTCGACGTTCCGGGCCGAAAACGGGAAGTTCGTAGCCGGCGAGTGGTTCTCGGCCGGCGGCATCCGAGGCATTAACGGGATCGAACCGAAGGGCTCGATTCAGGCGCTGGATCCGTTGACCGGGGAGCGGCGTTGGGCATTCGAACTGCAGGCGCCGCCGTGGTCGGGAATCTTGTCGACGGCCGGAGGCGTCGTGTTCGCCGGGACGGTAGAAGGATACTTCCTGGCGCTCGACGCGGGGAATGGCCGCGTGCTCTACCGGTTCCCCTGCGGCGGGCCAGTGTTTGGCAACCCGGTCACGTTTCTGGCGGGCGGGAAGCAATACGTGTTGGTTGCTGCCGGGAACGGCTTGTTTGCGTTTGGGTTGTAGAATCGAACCTCCCTTGCGCTCCACGGCCTGATATCGTGGAGCGATGAAACGCCGAACCCTTCTTGGCGCCGGTGTCTCCGCCACGTTCGCCGGAGCCAAGCCCGCCCAAGCGTTGATCGTTGTTGGCCCAACCAACCACCCGCCGGGCACGCATGAGGTCGCTGCGGGCGGCCGCCTTCTGCGCCATTGCCTTGAAAATGCACGGAACATCAACGGTATCCGGGCTGCGGTGACATCGGAGTGGCCGCGCGAAAAGGCTGCGTTGGACGCCGTTCGTACCGTCGTATTTATCGGCGACGTATTCCCTCCGCTCCGCATGCCGGACAGCGAGCGGATCATGTCGGACCTGGGCGCGATGATGAACCGCGGCTGCGGCCTCGTCTGTGTTCACTATGCCACCGGTTTGCAAGCAAAGGACGTTCCGTCCTCCGGGGATCATCCGCTCTTGCGATGGATGGGTGGCTATTTTTCAACGGGCGGAGCGGTGCATCACAAATCCATCGCCCGTGTGTTTTCGTCCGTGACGATTACACCGGAGTCCCCGGCGCACCCGGTTTCACAGGGTTGGAAGCCGTTCACTCGCGCCGAGGAGCCCTACTACAACAACTATTTCGGACCCGACAACAACCGGATGGCGCCCAATGTCACCGCGCTCGCCACGGCCATGCTGCCGCCTGAAAATCCGAAGCCGGAAGTGGTGGCCTGGGGCGTCCAGCGGGCCGACGGCGGCCGCGGCTTCGCCGTAGTAATGCCGCACTTCTACCGTACCTGGGAGGTTGACGACTTCCGCCGGCTGACGATGAACGGCATCGTCTGGAGCGGCAAGTGGAAGGTGCCCAAGGGCGGCGTTGAAACGCCGCCGCCGGACCTGGCGGCCTTTGGCGCGGAATCCCTCGACCCGGTGCCGCGTAAGAAATAGAAACGGAAACGCGGGCGGAGCGTGTCGAGTCCAAATGCCGCAAGCGCGTATGCCTGAACTAGGCCCCTAAGCCAGAGGATCTGTGCACAATTGAGGGCTTGGTCCCGATTGAACTGACCAAGGAGGCCGTCGGCAAGGCACCGGTTCTTGTGACAAAGGTCATTTCACACCAATGGGCATCAGCCGCGACAACGAACGCCGAAAGGAGGAGTCGACCGATACCACGGAGTTGAAGTCGATGAAATCGGTCGAGGAGCCCTAAGCCGCCAGGGCCACAATCCCGCCCCACTCGTGGCGATGGACGCCGGGCGCCGGTTTCAGCGCACGGTTTAGCATCGCCTTCGCCAGCACACCGCCGCTAACGCCGCGGAATCGTTCCAACGGTCCGAGCAGCGCAAATTGCAGGACCTCCACGACCGCTTGACCCGCCCGCTCGCCGCGGCGGTACTCCCCCCGGTGGCCCAGAAGGAAGCTGGGTTGGAAGATATCCAGCGACTCGAAACCGAGACCCTCTATCGCGTTTTCCGTCTCGGCCTTCACCCGCAGATAGAAATTCGGCGAACCTTGCGAAGCCATCACCGAGGAAACGAGCAGAAACTGCCTGGCGCCGCACGCACGCGCCCAGCGGGCGTAGCCGGTCACCAGCGCATGGTCGACCGCGCGAAAGGCCTCTTGACTGCCGGCCTTCCGGATCGTCGTCCCCAGGCAGCAGAACGCCACGTCGATCCGAGGCTGTTCGGCGAAATCGAACCGCATGTCCCGCAACCGGGGATGATTGCGCTGCAAGGGCCGCCGGCCGCACGATACGACCGGATCGAAATCGCCGTGGTCCAGCAACAGATTCAGCAGGTGGCCGCCGGTCAGACCCGTGGCGCCGGCCAGCGAGGCGGCGATCATACCTTGAAAAAGACGCGCCGCTGGTACAGCCACCAGCAAACGTAGATCTGAAACGCCACGACCGCCCAAATAATGAGCATTTCGCCGAAGGGTCCCAAGAGATCGACCGACCATCCCAAGAACACCCGCGCCGACTGATTCAACCACTTTTCCATCACTTCGTGGAACACATAGATAAATATGCTGTTTGCGCCGACGATGACTCCGAGTTTCGCCCAACCCGTCGATTGCCGGATCTCGCAGAGCCAGTAGAAACCCGCCAGTACCCACAGCGTCCAGCCCGTGCTGATGAGCGCGAACGAAGCGGTCCAGATCTTCTTGATCGCCGGAACGAACGGGTCCAGTGCCAGGCCGGAGGCCAGGGCCGCCGCTCCGGCGACGAGTAGAATCCGGATTGGCGCGGGATTCGTCTTGAGCAGAAATCCGGCCATCACTCCAAAGATCGTATTGGCCGCGGACGAGACGCAGTTGATGGTGGCGTAGCTGCCGCCCCAGGACTTGCCGAGCAGCCACATGTCGAATCCCTGGCCGAAGTTGTTGTTTCGAACCCAAGGCGAATCCGCGCCGGCCGGCTGGTTGAGAACGAACAACGCCGTGTGAAAAGCCAGAAGGCCAAGGGCCGTTAGCGCCTGGACCTTCATTGAGCGGCGAAGAACCAGGAAAGCCGCGAAATACGTGAACGCGATCTGCGCCAGGACGTTGATTAGATCCAAAACCGGCTTGTTCCCGCGAATCGAACGGGCGAACAGACCGAGCAATATGAGTAATGCACAGCGCTTCAGCACGTGGGCCAGTGGCTGGTTCGGGCGGGCTTCGAACGCGTAAGGCATGGCCACGCCCACGATGAACATGAAGAACGGCTGGATCATATCCCACGCATAGTAACCGTGCCACTCGTGATGCGTGAACTGCGTCGCCAGCCACCCAACCATTGGATGGTCTTTGAACAGATGGATCCCGAAACTCTGGGAAAACATCCAGATCATCGTGAATCCGCGGAAGGCGTCCAGAGAAGTGAGTCGTGCGGGCATCTCGATCCGCGATTGTATCGGGTTTTCGGTTTCGCTGAGGTGGGCGCGGAAATCCCGGCCTTGACAAGCCTGGGCGGGCGGCGTAATATTCAACCAGATGGTTAAGTATTCTCTTGACCGCACCTTCGCCGCGCTCTCCGATCCACACCGGAGAAAGATGATTGAGCTGCTGGCGCGCGGCAACATGAACGTGTCGGACCTGGCGAAGTCCTTCCCAATGTCCCTGGCGGCCGTGTCCAAACACATCAGTGTTCTGGCCACGGCGGGCATCGTCGTGAAGGAAGTGGAGGGAAGGCAGCGCCGGTGCCGCTTGGCGGCCCGTCCCCTAACCGACGCCGAGGCCTGGGTGGCCCGGTACACCAAGTTCTGGGACACCCAACTGGACGCTCTCGGCGAGCATCTGAACGCGAAAGGAAGGAAGAAGCAATGAGCGCCGCTCCCCATACAGCGCAGTCGTCGACCCTCCACATGGAGCGCCGGTTTGGCTCGCCCGTCTCCGATGTCTGGTCTGCTTGGACCGATCCGGAAGAGATTTGCCAATGGTTCGGCCCCCCGGGATATGACACCATCGAAGCCTTTACGGACCTTCGGCCCGGCGGCGAGTACACGCTCAAGTTGCGAAAGGCCCCGGACGGCGTGCCGTTCCTCTTGCGCGGAACTTTCCTTGAGGTGGAGCCCCTGAAACGTCTGGTCTACACCTGGCGCTGGAAGGGGGAGTCGATGAGCGGTGGCGAGACCGTCGTTTCCGTCGAGTTCCACGGTGACGGCAATGAGACCGAGCTTCGATTGACTCATGAACGATTCCCGGCGTCCGAGGATCGCGACCGCCACGGACAAGGTTGGAGCGGTTGTTTCGCCCGGCTGGAAGCGATGCGAAAAACGCCCCGGACAGCGGACGACCGGCAGAGGCGCGAAGTGCTGCTATCGATGCGTCTGGGCCGTCAGGCGGTACTGGACAGTGTCCGCGGCTTGAGTCCGGAGCAACTCGCGTGGAAGCCCTCGGCGGATCGCTGGTCGATGACGGAGGTGCTCGAGCATCTGGCCCTGGGCGAGTCGCTCGCCGCCGGTGCGGCCCGCGCCGCCGCGGAGTCGGAGAGTGCGAACGACTTTTCTCCAAACGATGCGGCCATTCATTCCATGCTCCGGGACCGCACCACCCGATTCGCCGCGCCCGAACCGGCCGTTCCCGTTGGCGGCTTGGCGGACGCAGTTACGGCCTACATTGAGCGCCGAGCCGGTACGATTCAAATGGTGGTGACCGACGGCGGTCCGTTCCGCCGGGGCGAGGCGCAGGGACCCATTCCCGGCATTCAATGGGACCGGTATCAGTGGTTGTCGGCGAACGCCTTGCATAGCTTCCGCCATGTGGAGCAATTGGAAGAACTCCGCGAGGGTCAGGGCATCGGACCGGTTCCGGCGCCCGCGACCGCGGAGCTCGCCGAGACCGTCAGCTTCGCCCGCAAGCCCGTGGAGGTCTACGATGCCCTGGTGAGCCCCGTCCACCATTCGGCCTTCACCGGAGCGCCGGCGACGGGCGACGCACGCGAAGGCGGCCTGTTTACAGCCTGGGATGGCTACATCTCGGGCCGCTATCTGGAGCTCGCGCCAAGCCGGCGGATCGTCTGCGAATGGTCGACCAAAGAGTGGCCCCAGGGCGTTCCCCCGTCGATTCTGGAGCTTCGTTTCGCGCCGGCTGGCGACGGTACGCAAGTCACACTGCGGCAGTCGCGCATTCCCGCCGATCAGGTGGACCGTTACCGGCAAGGCTGGAACGACTACTACTGGACCCCGCTCTCCAAGTACTTCTCGTAGCTACTGATAGAACTCTTCGGCGGAGATTGCGGCGTTCTGCGAGCGCTGGGTCATCACTCCGATTAGGTTGCCGAATTCGTCGAATAGGCCGCCGCCGTTGTTCGATCCGTTAACGGGCGATGTAGACAGCAGAAGCCGCAGGCCGCCTTGCGTCTTGGCCGACGTCAACTTCCCTTCGCCCACTCCCTGCGTGGTGAGCGTATAGGTCTTCTCCCCGGCGCTCAAGTCCTGCGCATTCCGCACACCGTTTACCGGCGTTAACGCCGTGCCTCCCGCCTCGAGAACACACATTCCCGCGGCGCGCTTCGACTTGGCCAGGCGCACGCTTGAAGTAACAAGTTTCCCGCTCTGGTAGAGCCCGGTGGCCCCGCTGCCTTCCAGCACGTCGCAATTCGTAACGAGCAGATTCCGGCTGACGGCCACCGCTGCGCCCTGGTACTTCACCTCGGCTTTGTTCAACCCGGCTGCGTCGCCAGCCGTGTAGATCCAATAGATAGCGCCCGTCAGCTCCTTAGACAGCGCCGCCGGATCCAACGACTTCGACAGCGTGGCCGGCGGCAGGTCCGAGATTCCTCCGCCCCACGATGGCCAGGCGGCCCGGGGGCCAACGGTGACCGGCGGCGGCGCCACGGGCGCGGAGACCACCGGCGCCGCCGCGGGTTCGATGCTCACCGAACGCGCCACGCGCGGAGCCGCGGCCATCTCCGTCAACTGGTTGATCTGATTCCGTACCTGGGGTGCGTCCGCCGCATTCGGCGCCTTCCTCAAATATGATTCCAGGCTCGCCTTCGCGCCGGCGTAGTCCGCCTTTTCCATTAGGATCGTGCCAAGAACCTGATCCAGCCGAGGGCTGGTCCCTTTTGTATCGAGCTTCATCGCTTCGCGAATCGACTTCTCCGCTTCGTCCATCTTCCCCAGATTCATGTGCCCCACTGCGTTGACATAGTAGAGTTGCAGGAATTCGAAGGGATTTAGCTTGATTCCCTTCGCGCTGGCTTCCACGGTCTTCTGCCATTCCTTCTTCTGTCCGTGAAGCCGAGCCAGGTTGACGTAGGGATTGACGTATTTGGGGTCGGCGGCGATGGCCGATTCATAGGCTTTGATAGCGGGGTCGACTCTCTGTTGATTCTCGTAGAGCCGGCCGAGCTCGAACCAGGCGATTGCGTACTTCGGATAGGCCGACGTGGCCTTTTCGATCTCCGCCGTAGCCTCCGCCACCTTCTTCTTCTTCACAAGGTCCAGGCCCTTCTCGTAGTTCTTCTTGGCCTCTTTCGGCGCCATCGCCGTCGTAAGCGAGAACGTGAAACCCTCCACGTTGGCCAGCCGGCGAAGAATAATCGTTCCCAGGTCGGGGTTGTCCAGAGAGCGCCGTCCGGCCAGATTCACGACTTCACTGCGGAAGCCGGCCAACTGTGCGCGAATCTCGCAACCCATCAGGTCCCGTTCGCTGATGCCTCGTCCACCCATCGCGGAGCCAATGCCGCCCATGCGGGGATTGTTGCCACCGAAACCGGGACGCGATCCGAAGGCGCCATCGTCGAAGGCGCCGGACGTGCTGGCGTCCGCCATGACCGCGTTGTTGCGGCCCAGTTCGAAACTGAAACGGCCCTTGGAATCCGTGTATCCTTCCGGGCGAGTCACGCCGTTACAAATGCGCTCAATCACAACTTGGTCCGGCGGCGCCGTGCCGTCTTCCAGGACCACCTTGCCGCTCAGGAATATCGGCCGATTCTGCATCATGTCCGGAAAACGGTTGTTTGGGTCCTGCTGCTGGCCGGGAAAGGGATTCCGGCCCGGATTCGTCGGATTTGTGTTACCGAAACCGCCGCCGGGGCTCGGATTTGTGGGGTTGGTCGCGCCGCCACCGCCACCACCGCCGCCGACGGGCGCCGGACCCGCCGGTCCGGGACCCGGTTCCTGCGCGGAAATATTCATGACAAAAGCAAGCGCGAGAAGGTTCGACGAAAACCGCATGGGTTCCCTCCTGGGTTGGCCACATTATGACATAGCGCGACGCCGGTCCGATGTAAAGTCCAGCGCCGGGGTGCGCGGTATCATGAGCTTTGGTGGCGTTGCCCAATCGTTACAAGGGACTCGTGCCGCTTTTCGTTGTCTCGGCGGTGACGGCGGCGGCCCAGACGACTCCTCCGGAATCGCCGTTTACCGGCCGGCGCATCGCGGGAATCCGCTACTCGCCGGACGCCCAGCCCTACCCGCTGGCGACGCTCGAGCGAATCAATCCGCTCAAGCCAGGTGAACTCTTCGATCCCGCTCGCATCACTCTGGCGCTCGAGAAGCTCTATGAGACTGGCCGCTACTACGTCATCGATGTCGACGCCGTGCTAAGCGGCGACGGGGTGATCCTTGAGTTCCAAACGGAAACCTCGTGGTTTGTGGGGCGGGTGAATGTTAACGCCGTCGCAGACCCGCCCAACGAAAGCCAGTTGATTGGCGCCTCGCGTCTGGAACTCGGGCAGGAGTTCACCGAGGATTACCTGCTGGACTCCACCCAGAACATGCTCTCGCTTCTCCGCGATAACGGGTTCCACCGGGCCACCGTGAAGCCCGCGTTTCAGTACGACGCTCTGACTCAGCAGGTAAACCTCAATTTCGAAATCGGCACTGGACGGCGGGCACGATTTACCCAGCCCGTTGTCACCGGTGAGAGCGCCATGACGGCGAAGCAGATCTTGAGCGCCTCCCGATGGGCCCGGCTTTTCGGCACGGGCGGGTACAAACACGTCACGGAGTCCCGCGTGCAACGCGGGCTGGAGCGCGTGCGGTATTCGTTCCAGAAGCGCGATTTCCTAATGGCCAAGGTGACGCTGGACGACCTGGAGTACGTGGCGGCCGGCAATCGCGTACGGCCGCATCTGCGTGTCGAAACGGGCCCGAAAACCCGGATCCGCGCCGAGGGCGCGCGCCTGTCGCGCGGCAGGCTGCGCCAGCTGGTGCCGGTCTTTCAGGAGCGCACTGTCGATCGGGATTTGCTGGTCGAAGGCAACCGGAACATCGCGTCGTATCTGCACGGTCTCGGTTTTTTCGACGCTAGCGTCGATTTCGGCATCACCGGCGCGCAGGCTACCGGCGAGCAGACTGTCCTATTCACTGTGAACCGCGGGGAGCGGTACAAGCTGGCTCACGTGGCAGTGTCGGGTAACGAATACTTCGACACCAGAACGATCCGGGAGCGGCTCTCCATTACCGCCTCGACCCGGCTGCGCTATCGCAACGGCAGGTTCAGCGAAGAGATGCTGCGCAAGGACATCGACGCGATCGGCTATCTCTACCGCTCGAACGGTTTCCGCGACGTGCGCATCGAAAGCCGCGTGGAACGGGGCTATCGGAATCATCCCAACGAAATCGCCGTATTTCTCGCGATTCACGAAGGCGCGCAATGGTTCGTCAAGTCCGTCGAACTCAGCGGCGTCAACCTGCGCGACGTTGAGGCGGTGCAGCTTGGATTGCGGACCGTTGAGAGCCAGCCATTCTCGGAGGCCGCGCTGCTGGCCGACCGCGACTGGATTCTGAATTTCTACTTCAACAACGGTTTTCCGGACGCTACGCTGGAGTTCGCCGTGGAGCCCGTGGAACAGACGAACTTCGTGAACGTGCGCTTCGTCGCCAGCGAAGGCCGCCGTAACTTTGTGCGCCGCGTGCTGGTCACGGGCTATCGAACCACGCGCCCGCGTCTGATCTACGACCGGATCAGCCTGAACACGGGGGACCCGCTGTCGCAAAGCGCAATCATCGAAGCGCAGCGCCGCTTATATGATCTTGGAATCTTCGCGAAGGTCGACATTGCCTTGCAGAATCCGCAGGGCCGCGAGCGCGACAAGAACGTGCTCTACCGCCTGGAAGAGGCGAGCCGCTACTCGTACACGTTTGGATTCGGCGCGCAGTTGGCACGCATCGGCGGCGGCATCGGCACTTTCGACGCTCCGGCCGGCGCGCCCGGCTTCTCCCCTCGCGTCAATTTCGGCGTCAGCCGCGTGAACTTCATGGGTTTGGGGCACACGGTCTCATTCCGTACCCAGCTTTCCCGTTTTCAGGAACGCGCCGTGATCAGCTACTACGCGCCGCAGTTCACCGGCAACGACCGGCTGAACCTGAATTTCACGAGTCTCTATGATAATTCACGGGACATTCGCACATTTGAAGCGCAGCGCTTCGAGTCGTCGGTCCAGTTGGGCCAGAAGCTCTCCAAAGCCAACACCGTGCAATACCGGTTTACCTTCCGGCGCGTCAATATTGACCAAAACACGCTGGTCATCGATCCGGCTCTGATTCCGCTTCTTTCGCAGCCTGTCCGCGTCGGAATCGTGTCGACGTCGTTCGTGCAGGATAAACGCGACGACCCCACCGACTCGCGGCGCGGCGTCTACAACACCGTCGATTTTGGTGTGGCCAACAGTTATTTCGGCTCACAGTCGGACTTCCTCCGCCTGATTGTCCGGAACTCCTCCTATCACCGGATTCGCAAGGACCTGGTGCTGGCGCGGATTACCACGCTCGGCGGCATGTATGCCCACAACGCCTCCGGCCCGCGCCGGGACGTCCCGTTGCCGGAGCGGTTCTTCTCCGGCGGCGGCGCGACGCATCGCGGTTTTCCCGACAATCAGGCCGGTCCCCGTGACCTCTCCACCGGATTCCCCGTCGGCGGAAAAGCCTTGCTTATGAACGCACTGGAGTTGCGCTTCCCGTTAATTGGCGACACCTTTGGCGGAGTCCTGTTCCACGACATGGGCAACGTCTACAAGGAGCTCGACAAAATTTCGCTCCGCATGAAGCAGCGCAACGTGCAAGACTTCGACTACATGGTCCATGCGGCCGGCTTCGGAATCCGCTATCGAACGCCCGTGGGACCCGTGCGCTTCGATATCGGATTTTCGCCCAACTCGCCCAAGTTCTTCGGCTTCCGGGGCACGCGGGACCAACTGCTGCAAGGCGGCGGAACCCGGCTTGTGCAGCGGATCAATCAACTGCAGTTTCACTTCTCGTTAGGACAAACGTTTTGATTCGGCGCGCGCTCCTATTTTCGATTCTCGCGCTGGCGCTCGGCGCCGTGGTGGTGGACCGCATTGTGGCCACCGTGGGCCGGGCCATCATCACAGACGGCATGGTACGCCGTTCGTTGCGCGCGGCTGCGCTGCTCAATCGCACCCCGCTCGACGAGTCCCAGGCGATTTGGGACGAAACCAGGAACCGTCTGATTGAACAGGCTCTGGTAAAGGACGAGATCCGTATCAGCCGCTATCCAATGGCTCAGCCGGATGAAGTCCGGGCCGCGCTGGAAGGCGTCCGGAGGCAGGTTCCGAACCTCGACGCAGCTCTAGCGGAGTACCGGCTCACGGAGTCCGACCTGGAGTCGGATCTGGCGTGGCGCATCACGTTTGAGCGGTTTCTCGCATACCGGTTCCGGCCCGCCGTTCAAATCACGGACGATACGCTGAAGGAGTTCTACGGCCGTTGGAAGCCGGAGGGTCCCAAGCCGGCCTTCGACGCGGCGCGCGAACGGCTCGAGGCGGAGTTCGTCGCGGCCGAGTCGGCCCGTTTGTTGGACCAGTGGCTGCGCGAAACGCGTCAGGTGACGCATATCGAGACCTTCCAGGCGAAGGGAGCGCGCCGATGAAAAAGAAGCTCTTCGCCGCGCTGCTGTTCCTGCTGTTACTCGCCTATGGCGGTTGGCGCTGGATGCTGCGCAGCGATTGGTTGCGGGAAAAGGTCCGTGAACGCGCTGTCGCGGAGCTGGAGAAGGCCACCGGCGGAAAGGCTTCAATCGGCAAGGTTGATTTCGACCCGGAGTTGATGAACGCCCGCGTAGACGCCGTCACGTTGCGCGGCTCGGAGGGTGCCGGCGAGCCGCCTCTGTTTCACGCCGAACGGGTGGAGGCCGCCTTCCACATCCGCTCCTTCACCAGCAAAGACATCGATCTTAAGAAGCTCGTCATCGTGCGCCCTCAGATTCACGTCTCGGTTGACGCGCAAGGCCGCACGAACCTCCCATCCCCGAGGGTCCGCCGCGGGACGCGAAATCCAATGGAGGACTTCCTTGCCTTGACGGTGGAGGAGTATTCGATCGTCGAAGGCGTCTTCTCGTATTCGAACACCCGGACGCCTTTTCACGCCAGCGGAAAAAACCTGAACGCCCACTTCAACGATCATCGCGGGACGGTCGGGTCCAGCGCCCTGTTGCTCAAGATCCCTGGAATTCCCGAACTGCCCGTGGACCTCCAAGCGAAGCTGGAACTGCGGAAAGACTTGGTGGTCGTCGAATCCTTCCGCGCGCGGAGCGGAGCCACCATCGCGGAAGGCAAAGGCCAGTTCTGGGAGAACGGCGAATTGGAGTTGTCCGTCGCTTCCGATATCTCGGAGGTCCGGCGTCTGTTCGGTATCGACGCCGGGCGCGGACCGCTTCGCTCCAACGGAACGCTTCGCTGGACTGGCGGCGCCGAGGCCGTCTACGATGGCGAGTTCGACGCGAAGGGCCAGGCAGCGGCAACGGGGCATCTGCGCGCGGACAAACAGGGCCTGGTAGTGGATCGTCTCGCCGTCCGCGCCGGGCCGGGCGTCTTCAAAGGCCGGGCGGAGCTAGCCGCGTACACCCGCTACATCGTGGACGGCGTCCTGGACGGCGTGTCGTTGGCGTCGTTGCGCAAGGAGCCGCTTGGCTACTCCGCCGCCGTCAGCGGGCCGGTACGAGTGGAAGGGGAACGAAACGGTCCGTTCGTTTTGAAGGGACAGTTGAATCTTTCGCCCTTGCCTGGCGCGGCGCCGCTGGAAGGCCTGCTCAACGTCAGCTACTCGTCGAATGGTTTGGCGGCGTTCGCGAACTCGGATCTCCGGTCCGGCACAACGCGCGTCGACTTTTCCGGAACCATGAATCAGACGCTGCGCGTCAAGGCCGTGTCGGAGAGCCTGGCCGATATCGCGCCGGCTCTAAAGCTCGCCGGCCTCGATGCCGCACTTCCTGAGGCGTCGATCGCGTTTGAGGGCACGGTCTCCGGCACACCGGCCGAGCCGCTGGTGGCCGGGCAGGTGCGCGCCTCTGGTGTCCGCTACGGGAAATTCCGCCTGGACTCGGCCACTGCCACCGTGGTCGCGTCCCCGTCGAAGTTGACGCTCACGCGGTTCGCGATTTCCCGCGAAGGCGCCTCGGCGTCCGGTGCCGCGACGATGGCGCTGGAGAAATGGCGCGCCGGGGAGCAAAGTGCGCTCGACGCTCGCTTCGAAGGCCGGGCTTGGAACGCCGCCTCGCTGCGTGAGCAGCTCGGCTTTGCGGAACCGGTCGAGGGTTTGGTGAACGTCACCGCAGATGTGCGCGGCACCATCGGCAAGCCCGATGGAGATGTCGAGTTGGACTGGTTCCGCCCCGCCTGGAAAACGGAGCGGCTGGACCGCCTGCGCGCGACGCTGAGCCGGAACGCCGATGGCATTACCGTTCGCTCGTTCGAAGCCACGCAGGGTCCCGCGAAACTCTCCGGCGATGGAAGCTATCGAGGCGAAGAGGTCGATGTCAACTTCACACTGGCCGCGCTCGATCTGGCTGCGCTGCCCAGAGTGCAAGCGGTTCGAAAGGGAACAGCGGGCACTGTTTCGGCCACCGGCCGCTTGCGCGGATTGTTGCGAAACGGCGATTTTCAACTGCGGGCGGCCGATGCGAAAGGAAGGCTCGCCGGACTGTCGATCGACGGGCAGCCCTACGGAGAACTGGACCTTACTGCCGTCACCTCGGGTGGCGAGATTCGCGCGGACCTGCAGGGACGTCTGGCCGGCGCGCCAGTGACGGGAACCTCGGCGTGGAAAACTTCGGACGGCTATCCGGGCTCCGCCCGGCTGGAGTTTGGCCGTGTACCGTTTCGAGTCTTTGAAACCCTGCGGCCCACACGCGTCGTCGCGGAGGAGTGGCCGTTTATTGGCGCGTTCCAGGGCACCGTGGATTTTCGGGGGCCGCTGCTTGAGCTCGACCGTTGGAGAGTTGCCGTAGCACTGACTGGTCTGAACGCGAAAATGGAACGGAAGCAGGGTATCGGCAGCGGCTTTGAGTTGCGCAACGACGGACCCGTGGTGTTCTCCGCCGAAGGGCGGACGATTCAGATTCGCGCCGCGAAGTTTGTTGGGCAGGATACGAACCTGTCGGTGAACGGCACGTTCTCCCTGGCGGAAAAGCGGCCGTGGGACCTTCGTGTGAACGGCAATGTGAACCTCGCCGGACTGCGGGCTTTCAGTCCGGATGTAGTGGCGACCGGCGTCGCCACCATTCAGGCCAACGTGCGCGGCGAGCTGGCGAATCCGCAGGTGTTCGGGGGATTGGAACTGAAGAACGCGACTCTGAATATGGATGGCGTGCCAAACGGTCTGGATCGCGTCACCGGCCGCGTCCTGTTTGACCGGCGCCGAGCCACGATTCAAGACCGTCTCACGGCCCAGTCCGGCGGCGGCGGGCTCTCCTTGGGAGGTTTCATCGATTTTGCCGGCGCGGAGACCTTCTACCGTCTGCAGGCGCAGGCGAACCGCGTGCGCATCCGCTACCCGGAGGGCGTCAGCACGGTGGCGGACGCCAACCTGAGCCTGGCCGGCAGCACGGAGCGAAGCCTGGTTTCGGGAACGGTGACGGTTCTGCGTTCCGGCTTCACGCCGCGGACCGACCTGGGCAGTTTACTCGCCGAATCCAGCCAGTTGCAAAGCGCGCCGAAGGAACCCAACAAGTTCTTGGCCAACATGCAGGTCGACGTCAAAGTGCGGACCGCCGCGGAGACCCAGTTTTCCACTTCGCTAACCAGTGACTTGCAGGCGGAGGCGAATCTCCAGGTCCGCGGCACCGGCGCAAGGCCCGTGGCCCTGGGCCGCATCTCGGTCAGCCAGGGAGACATCAACTTCTTCGGCAACAGGTATTCGATCAAAAGGGGCGACGTAGCGTTCTACAATCCCACCAAGATCGAACCGACGCTGGACATGGACCTGGAGACGCGCGTCCGCGGCGTGAATGTGGTGGTGAACTTTACCGGGCCGGTGGACAAGCTCAATGTCTCCTACCGTTCGGACCCGCCGCTGCAACCCAGCGAAATCATCGCGCTGTTGACTGTGGGGCGCTCGCCTACCTCAGCCACCGTGGGCTCAAGCCAAAGCGGCGCGCGTGGAACGTTTCTGGAAAGCGGGGCGAATTCGCTGTTGGGCAGCGCCATCTCGGCGCCCATCTCCAGCCAGTTGCAGCGATTCTTTGGCGTCAGCCGCATCAAAATCGACCCTACGATCTCCGGGCTGGACTCCACGCCCCAGGCGCGCGTCACCGTGGAGCAACAGGTCTCCAAGGACATCACCATGACGTTCGTCACCAACCTGAACCGGTCCCAGCAACAGGTGGTTCGCCTGGAATGGAACATGAGCCGGGAATGGTCCCTGATCGCGTTGCGCGACGAGAACGGGTCCTTCGGTCTGGACTTTCAAGTACGAAAACAGGTCAAATAGCCGAATGGCGAAAATGAGGCTGCGAACCGGGAACAACCGCCTCAAGATCGAGCACAGCATCCTTGACGGTGTGCGGGCCATGCTTGAAAATCTGTTGAAGGATCGGCCGGAGATTCGAAGCGTCGTGCCGGGACGCATCGCTATCGTCCGGGATGCGCGCGGACCGGTCAAGGTCCGCGTGACAGTTCCCGTGACCAACGGCTGGAAGGCCATCGGACTGAGCGATGGAGCGCGCCAGGAGCTGTTTATTAGTACCACGCTTGGACGGGAAGAACTGGAGGCGGCCCTGAAGAAAGCGGCCGCGGACGTCTGATGTGGGTGCGCAGGTGGCTTCCTTTGGTGTTGTTGGCGATCGGCGCCGCGCGCGTGGCGTCCGTGTGGACGACGTTCAGCCAGACCTTCGACGAACCGTTTCACATTGCCTGTGGCATCGAGTGGTGGGACCTGAAGAAGTACACGCGGGAGCGCCAACACCCGCCGCTCGGGCGTGTGGCCATCGCCGCGATTCCATACTGGTTCGGTGGGGTGAGGGAGTTGGCCCTCCCCTGGCCGCACGAAGCGGGCAATGCGATGCTGGGCACCGGCGAAGACTACGTGCGCCGGCTCGCCATGGCGCGCGCCGGTACTCTGCCCTTCTACTTGCTGTTCTGCGTCGCCGTTTGGCGCTGGACCTGCTACCGTGCCGGGCCGGAGGCGGGCCTGGGCGCCCTGTTCGTCGCGTCCATGTTGCCGCCAATACTCGGCCACGGTGCGCTTGCGACCACCGACATGGCGCCGGCCGCCCTATTTGCCGCCTTCGGCTGGCGGTTCGACGTTTGGCAGCGCGAACAATCTTTGCCGGATGCGCTTTGGGCCGGCGCGGCGCTTGGTCTGGGTCTGGCATCGAAATTGACGTTCCTCGCTTTGGCCCCCCTGCTAGTCCTTTTGCTGATCCGGCGCTGGCCTCGGTGGCGGCAGTTGATCGCGATTCTGCTGCTGGGAGTCGTTGGACTGCTGGCTTTTTATCGCTTCAAGAAGGAATACACCTGGCCGCATGAACAAGACCGCGTCTCCCTCGCGAAACGCGTTTGGGCGCTTCGCGCCTTCTTCACCGCCTACTATCAAGGCTATGAAGCCGTGAAACGGCACAATGACGAGGGGCACTGGACCTACTTAAACGGCCGCGCTTCGCGCGAGTCCGACTGGCGCTTTTTCCCGGTGGGCTTTGCTCTGAAGACTCCGCTGGCCGTGCTGGCGCTTTTCGTGGCTGGCCTCTTCGTGCCCGGCGCCCGCTGGGCGTGCGTGATCGGGGTGGTTCCACTGGCTCTGATCACCCAGTCGAATATCAATCTTGGAATCCGCCACGCCTTGCCTATTTATGCCGGCGTCTCGATCGCCGCCGGCATCGTGCTGGCGCGCCACAAGTGGGCCGCTGCGCTCGTGCTGTGGAGTTCGCTATCGGCGCATCCGGACTACGCCTTCTGGTTCAATGCTCTGGCCCGCGGAGAGCCCGGCCGTTATCTGGCCGAAAGCGATCTCGACTGGGGCCAGGACCTCCACCGGACCGTCGCCGCCATGGATCGCCGCGGCATCGCCCAATGCCGTCTGGCCTACTTTGGCACCGCCGATGTTCACAAATTGTTTCCCGGACGCTTCGTCGAGTTCCGCTATGAGGAACCCGCCGCCGGATGCACCGTCAGCAGCGTAAGGCACTTTTACATGGACGCCGATCTGGCCCGCCAGGCGGGTGCCGAGATCCCATTCGGATGGCTCGAAAAATACCCGCTCACCGAGAAAATCGGCCAATCCATGCGGCTCTACTGGATCGACAAGGTACACTAGAACATATCCCACCCATTCCGCAAGGAGATTCAAATTACATGGCAGTAAAAGTTGCGATCAACGGCTTCGGCCGGATCGGCCGGAACGTTGTCCGCGCGGGTTTGAACAACCCGGATATCGAGTTTGTCGCCACGAACGACTTGACCGATAACAAGACGCTGGCACACCTTCTCAAGTACGATTCCACCCTCGGTCAATTGGACGCCGAAGTGACCTCGGACGCCGAGTCGATTACTATCGGCGGCAAGCGCATCCGCGTCTTTGAGGTTAAGGATCCGGCTGCGATCGACTGGTCCACCTACGGCGCCGAAATCGTCGTCGAATCGACCGGACGGTTCACGGAGGCCGAAACCGCCGGCAAGCATTTGCGCGGGACGGTGAAAAAGGTCATCATCTCCGCCCCGGCGAAGAACGAAGACATCACCGTCGTTCTCGGCGTGAACGACGACAAGTACGTCGCCGCCAAGCACAACATCGTCTCGAACGCTTCGTGCACCACCAACTGCCTGGCTCCCGTAGCCAAGGTTCTGCACGAGAAGTTCGGAATCCTGAAAGGCTCGATGACGACGATCCACAGCTACACCAACGATCAGAGCGTCCTCGACTTCCCGCATAAGGATCTCCGCCGCGCTCGCGCGGCCGCGATCAACATGATTCCTACCTCCACCGGCGCCGCGAAGGCGATCGGTTTGGTCCTGCCGCAACTGAAGGGCAAGCTTGATGGCTACGCCATGCGCGTGCCGACGCCAAACGTTTCCGTTGTCGACTTCGTCTGCGTGACGGAAAAGAACACATCCACCGAAGAGGTCAACAGTGCGCTGAAGCAAGCCTCGGAAGGTTCTCTGAAGGGTATCCTCGGTTACACCACCGATCCGGTTGTGTCCACCGACATGATGCGCAACTCGAACAGCTCGATTGTCGATTCGGATCTGACCAAGGTCATGGACGGCAATCTGGTGAAGGTTGTGGCCTGGTACGACAACGAGTGGGGCTACTCCAGCCGCGTTGTCGATCTCTGCGTGTTCCTGGCCAAAAAAGGCCTTTAAAGCGCAGCTTTTTTCGAAGGGGCGGCCCGCGGGAGCGGGCCGCCCCGGCTGTTTGGGGAGGCGGAAGAAACCTACTCGCTCCGTACAGGACCCTGATGCTGGTCGAGCCAGTCGAGCAGTTCCCGGATCACCTGCGTGCGCACCGCCACCACTTCGTGTGCCGCGTCGAACAACAGATGCTTCTTGTTTGACTCTGGTGTTGCGAACAATCGGAGCAGGGCCTTTTGCGACGTCTCCAGCGGATAAATATAGTCGTTGTTGCCGTTCAGCATCAATACGGGGACGGTGACGCGCGGCGCGAAGTGAAGCGGATCGACCTCGGGCGGCGACGGTATCTGGTACAAGCCGCCGTCGGCGAGTACGCCGGCTTTGAGCCGATCCTCCACCGCCAAGGGGATTGGTGCGAGCGATGCGCCCACGCTGACGCCGAAAAACGCCAGGCTATCGGCGGCGATGTCGGAACGCGTTTGCAAGTAGTCGATCGCGCGGCGCATATCCTGAACCTGTTGCACGATCATCTCGCGGCGGCGCAGCGGGGTCGTTACGCCTTGCAGCCGCCGCTCATAGCTGCCTTGATAAATCGGATACATCACCGCGCGGCCGGCGCGGAGCAGGTATTCTAATCGGGCCCATCCTTCGAGCGTTTGCGTTGTCTCGCTACTCAGGGAATTCATCGCTCCCGCACCGGGGTAGTAGACCACGGTCTGATACGGTGTCTTGGCGTTCTTCGGCAGGAACAGCAAGGCGGAAATTCGACCGCTTCCATAAGGTGCGGTGTAGCTGACTCTCTCACGGCGCCAGTAAGGCAGCGACTCGACGGCCTGATCGACCGAGGCGGCGAGATCCGTGCGGTCATACGCATACGCGTTTCGATAGGCCGCGAATATTTCCGCGGACGCCGGTTTCTCGGCTGGATTGCGCAATACCGGATGAACGGCAGCGAGCCAGGTCGCCGGGGGCGGAGCGGCGTAGCGCACACAGCGAAATCCGTGCAAGTTGGAACGGTCGAAGGGAGACCGCGCATCGGCTGTGAGGAACGCATGGGCGGGTTCGCTCCAAGCGCCTCCAAGGATCATTCGCTTCCCAGCGTCGATTTCATTCCAGACCCACTCCTTGACGTTGCCCGCCATGTCGAACGTGCCGAACGGGCCTTCGCCTTGAAACTCGCCCACGCGGGCGGCGTCTTTGCCGGAGAAGTTGCTGGATGGCATCACCCACGTCCCGCTTTGCAGACGCGCGGCCGCATACCAGTGCCAGGCGGTCGGCAACTGCTTGCCCGCGAACTTGGCGTAGGCCGCGGCTTCGTACCAACTGACGCCGCTGACCGGAAAATCTTCGCGGCCTGGCGGAATCGTGCCGGCGATCCAGGTGGCGGGACCGGGGCGCCCGGTCGTGTCGACGAAGGCCGCCATTGCGCGTTCCCAACCAGCGGCGAACGGATGTTCCCAGAAGCTCTCGTCCTTGTACCCGCCCGCATCGACGAACTCTTTGAACTGCCGGTTCGTGACTTCGTAGCGGTCGATCAGGAACCGGGATACACCTCGGGCCCGCTCTGGTGGCGCGAAGCGGCGGGGAACGTCGAATACCGCTTGTGAAACCGGAACCATTCCGGGCGGAATTTCTTCCTTCGGGTACAGAGGGTAGTTCATGTCTTCGGCCACTGCCGTGAACAGCGCGAAGGTCGGTTCGAAGCCCGGCTTTTCGAACCTTAGCCGGAAGTAGCCGCGCGGAACGGCAGCGGCGCGCAACGGCGTAGTTCCGAGTGGCCGCCACTCGCCTTCACTCGCGCGGATGTCGCGGTAGAAGACTTCGGCGCCGGACGGCTCGGTGTCGAAGTTGACGGTCCGGGAAACTTCGCGGCGGAGGCCGGCGAGTTTGGCGTCGTCGCCGAGCAGCGGTTCGATTTTGCGGGCGAGTGCGAACGCGGCGGGAAAACGGCCCTCTTCGGCGAGCGATGCAATCCGGGGTATCGCTTCGGTGCGCGCCCAGTTCCTCTGGCTGATGCCCCGGTAGGCGAACGCTCCAGCCGCTAACACCAGTCCGGCGGTGAGCAGTGCGAGACGGGTCCAGCGGCGTGGCGGGGGCTTGATCGAGACTTGGTCCCCGATCGGCGCCGTAAACCGGTACCCGATCTTCGGAACCGTTTCGATCCAATTCGCCGCATCTTCGCCGAGGGCCTTTCGGAGGGTCGAGACCTGGTAGAGAAGACTCGACTCTTCGACGAAGACATCTTTCCAGAGCGTGTCCATCAACTCCTTCTTGGTGACCACCCTGCCGCCTGTTCCGGCGAAGAAAAGGAGGAGGTCGAAGGTCTTCGGGGCGAGCGGAATCACCTCGGTGTCCCGTTTCAAGAGTCGCGCGGAGGGATCGAGGCGAAACGGGCCAAAGGCGATTAACTCGTTCGGATTGTTTGGCTTATCCATCCTAAGGAATTCCTATGGTCTTGCTTTGGCCGCTCTCAGGACTTACTTCAGAGCGCCGGCGCACACTCGACCCATGATTGCTAACCGCCCTCAATTGTACATTCTGCCTCTTGCGCTCGCCATGTCGCTGGCCGCCCAGACGAGCCTTGAACAACGGTATTCGAAGGGCGCTGAACTGCTGCGCGAAGGCCGCGCGCAGGAAGCGCTGGCGCTGCTCCAGCCCGTGCTGGCGGAATCCAGCGGGGAGTCGCGGATCGCGGTGCTCGATGCGCTGGGCCGGGCGGAGATGGAGCTTGGGCGCCCCCAACTCGCAAAGAGGAATTTGGAAGCGGCTTTGGCGCTTTGCGAGCCACGGACGCCGGCCTGGGGCATAGTTCACAATAACCTCGGGCGTGTATATTTGGAACTTCACGAACTGGCGCGCGCCGAAGCGGCGTTTACAAAGGCGATGGAGTTCTACCGGGCCGAGCCGCGGGTTTGGCAGAGTCTGGGACAGGTGCAGTTGGTCCGCAACAGAGTTCGGGAGGCCGAGGCGTCGATTCGGCGGGCGATCTCTCTGGCGAGCGCGGAGGCGGAAGTCTCGATCGCCAGCGACTTGGCCGCGGTGCTTCGCGCGAAACGCCAATACGGGGAAGCCGCCGCGATTTTGCGGGACGTGATCGCGCGGACAAAGCCGGGGCAGGCGCGAGCCCGGATGCGGGCGAATCTGGGTGACCTTTATGCAATCGGGAGGGACCACCGCCAGGCCGCTGAACAACTTCGCTTGGCGCTGGCGGAGATGGAGACAGCCGTGGGGCTGAAGCATCCCGATGTCGCGGCAATCCTCGAACTGTACCGGGAGCAGTTACAGCGGTTCGGCCGGAAGGCGGAGGCCGCCGAGGCCGGCCGGCGTGCGGCCGAGATCCGGGCGTCATTCGCCGGCCTAGTGGGGGATCGAAGAATTTCAGTGGATTGGCGCGATCTGATCTCCAATCCGTAGTACCCTTCGAAAGTGCCAGCGCCGGGCGCCCTGTGCGGCAACGGGAATGGCGTGAGTTGGGACATCTTCGCCGGAACTCGTGAAGACGCTGAAGGACGTTGCGGCGGACCTCAAACCTCCGCAGATCGGCCGCAGGGCTGGCATTTTGGCTCAACTGCGATTGCGGGCGCTCGATCCCGATGGCCGATTTGAGCTTAGACCGGTATCGGGCCGGCCCGTCGCTATATCGGCCCCGGCCAGGAGGCCGTCACATCCACGCCAGGCGAATAGTGCGCGATCAGCGGCCTTCCTTCGTCTAAAAACGTCTGCCGGCATTCGGCAACGGACGCTTCGTACAACGGCCACGCCGGATGGTCCACCTCGGCCTGGATCAGCCGGCCGAAGCGGAGCGCATACAGGCGCCAGCGCGCCGTCAGGAAGTGCTCAAAGTCCGTGGGCTTCGCGATGGCGGCTCCGGGCTTGATGACGATATCCGTTTCACGCTGAGGACCGGCGCGTCTCGTGGACCGGTAGTGGATGCTCCCGTTCGAACGGGTCACCGACATTCGCGCCCAGAAGTACGGCAGCCCGTAGCTGAGTCGCGCACCCGCCACCGCAGCCAGACGGTCCGCGTCCAAGGAGTAGAACCAAACTCCCCGGCGGCCCTTCTGATCGATCACGTAGGTGCGAAGGTTCGTTTCCGGAAACGTCCCCAGTCCGCGATACGAGAGCAGGAACGGCACCAGGCCAATATAGGCCTGTCCTTCCCAAAGATCCGGCTGCAGGCCCGGCGGCAGTTGCAACCGGGAAACCGGTGCCGGCCAATGCAGAAAGGTGAGATCCGACCACCGTTGGCGGCCCGCGAAGTTTCGAATGGCGCGGGGCGGGCCTGGCTGGATCGGCTCAAGCACGTTTCTTCTTCGGCCTATTCTTCTCTGCCCGCAACTGCCAGGCCGCTTTCAATGCGCCTTCCACCACTTCCTTTCGCGCCTTCGAGAGCCGGATGTGCGTCATTCCCATGCGCCCCCATCCGCCGGCGATGGGCAGAAAAACCTCCGGCATCTCCGAAACAAAATCCTTTTGCATCTCGGGCGTCAGGATCAGGTTGCCGTAGCCTTCCTTTACCGAGGCCAGAGTGGCAAAGATGCGGCCTCCCACTCGAAAGTCCACTGCCCCCATGTGAGATCCCTCTTCCGCTCCGGGAAGACTCAGTGCGATCCTCTTGAAACCGTCGGCTGTCATAGGTACAAGATAATGGATTTCGTGGGTCTCCTACTTCGCGCCGCCGTATTTGCCGCGCTGGCGCAGACCGGTTCCGGGCCGCAATTCGTCGACGCCGCCAGGGAATTCGGCCTAACGCGCGGGCCCTCCGGCGGCAATGCCGTGAAGAAGGACTACCTCTATGAGACGACCGGCAGCGGCGCGGCGATCTTTGATTTCGACGGCGACGGCCGCAACGATATCCTGCTGGTGAACGACCGCCAGCCTGCTCTTTATCGGAACACGGGCGGCAAATTCGTAGCCGCCGAATGGCCCGCCGGCGGCGCCTGGGGCCAGGGCGTCTGCGTCGCGGACTATGATCGCGACGGTCGTCCCGATGTATTCATCGCGCAATTCGGCTCCAACCGCCTATACCGCAACACGCCGGCGGGTTTTGTCGACATTTCGGCGAAGGCGGGCCTGCCTGCGGCCACGCATAGATGGGGCGCCGGCTGCGCCTTCCTGGATTACGACCGCGACGGACTTCTCGATCTCTTCGTCTCCAACTATGTGGAGATCGACGCTCGGAATCCTCCCAAGCCGGGCTCCATGACCGAATGCTTCTGGAAAGGGACTCCTGTGGCCTGCGGCCCGAAAGGCCTCCCAATGGGGCGGAACATCCTCTATCGGCAGCAGCCCGGCGGAACGCTGGAGGACGTCTCCGCGCGCGCCGGCATACTGAAATCGGGTCCGCGCTTCGGCCTGGGTGTTGTGAGTTTCGATTACAACAACGATGGCTGGCCCGACGTCTACGTCGCCTGCGACCAGACCCCCAGCCTGCTTTTCGAAAATCGCGGCAACGGCACGTTCACCGAGCGGGCCGTTGAAGCGGGCGTCGCCCTGAACAGCGACGGCAACACCCAGGCCGGCATGGGCGTGGCCGTGGCCGACTTCGATAACGACGGTTTTTTTGACATCGCCAAGACCAACTTCTCCGGCGAACTCGTCAACCTGTACCGGAACGAGGATGGCAAGTTCTTCACCGACGTGGCCCAGCAGGCCGGGTTGGGCGCGAACCTGCTGCTCGGCTGGGGCATCGCGTTTGTCGATGCCGATGACGACGGCTGGCGGGATCTGCTCATCGTGAACGGACATGTTTATCCAGAGGTCGAAAAGGCCGGAATGGGCGATCGCTACCGGCAGAAAACACTGTTCTACAGGAACCTCGGCAATCGCAAGTTCGCTGAGGTGCCCGCCGTTGCCGGTGAGTGGGCCTCACGAGGTTTGGCCGTCGGCGATCTGGATGGCGATGGCCGGCCGGAGGCGCTCGTCACGAACATGGACGCCCTTCCGTTGCTGCTCAAGAATACTCGCGCCGGCGGGAACTTCATCAACATCGACGTGCGTGGCGCGGTGGGCGCGCGCGTCACCGTGCGCGCCGGCGGCCGCCGTCAAATGGACGAAGTCATGAGCGGCGGCAGCTACTATTCGCAACACTCCACCGTTTTGCACTTCGGCCTGGGCAGCGAAAAAACGGTTGAGTCCGTCACGGTGCGCTGGCCGAATGGCAAAATCGAAGTGTGGAACGCGTTGCCCGTAAACTCTCGCTGTGTCTTGTCGCCGGGTGTTGCCAAGCCGTCCTGCTGACCGGCCAGCCCATCACAGGCGCTCCGGAGTTTCAATCGAACCCGGAATTTCAGCGCGGTGCCGCCGCCGTGGACGGCACCACGCACACGGCCGCAGAACAGGCTCGAATCGACACCGAGTTGATCATCCGCCTTCGGCGTCTGCCCGGCCACGACGAAGGAGTGCGCCTGCTCAACGCGAAGCTCTTCACCGCCGCTGAAGACGTGTTTCGCAAGAGGGAACAGCGGATCGGTGCCGCGGTCGCGCTCTATCTGGCCGGGAAGGTCGAGGCCTCCGCTCGCGAGCTTCTGGCGTTACCCCCCTCCGAGGCGCTGACACCGTTTCTGGGTGAAACGGCTGGGGACGCACCGGCCCTGAAGCACTCCATAACCCGCCACCTCCTGAGGATTGCCGAAGCCCATCCGCGCAACGCCGAAGCGCAGTACTACTACGGCAAAGTGGCGCAGGACGCCGCGGCCCTGCGGCGCGCGTGCGAGGGCGACAACCGCGCGTTTCTGGAATTGGGACGGCTCTACACCGAACGCGGCCGGAAGCGCGAAGCCGTGGAGGCGCTGGAGGAAGCGCTCCGCCGGGACCCTTCGCTAAAGACCGCGCACTTTCGATTGGCCGGTTTGTATCGTGCGTTGGGTGACGCGGCGAAGAGCCGCGAACACATGGCCGCTTTTCAGCGCGCGCAGTGACCGGCGGGTTTCCGCGCGATGTGCAGCGCGGCGATCCCGAACGTCAGGTACTCGTACTCCACTCTTTGGAAGCCGGCGGCGAGGAATTCGCTGGCCAACTCCGGCGCGGCCGGGAATTTCTTTACGCTCTCCGGCAGGTAGGTGTAGGCGTCGGGAACGCCGCTCAGCGCCGCCCCGATCTTCGGCAGCACCCGGGTGGAATAGAAATCGTAGGCGGCCCGGAACGCGGCGTTCGGCGGCGTCGAGAACTCCAGGATCGCCACCTGGCCGCCCGGTTTCAGCACGCGAAGAAACTCCGTCATGCCCCGTCGATAGTTTGCGAAGTTGCGGAAGCCGAAGGCGCAGGTGATAAGATCCACGCACTGGGCGGCGATCGGCAGTTGGAGTGCGTCCGCTTCGAAGAGTCCGTGCGCGTGTTTTCCACGCGCCGCTGTCAGCATCGGGTGGCAGAAATCGCTGCCGAGTACGCGCGCCTTGGCGTTCTTGCCAAGCGCCCAAGTCAGGTCGCCCGTGCCGCAGGCCAGGTCCATCACCAAGGCGTTCGGATTTGCCAGCACCGCGGCCACCCGCTTCACCGTTGTGGCTCGCCAATATTTATCGATCTGTAAACTCAGGACGTGATTCAGCAGATCGTAGCGCGGCGCCACGCGGGCGAACATGTCGCGCACATACCGGGCGGCTTGTTCCTCGTTGTCCGCGCCTTCGGGGGTGGTGCCTTTGCCGGCTTCCAAAGTGCTCATTGCAGCGCGGCAGCCGCCGCCGCGACCACATCGCTACCGGCGATGCCGCTCACCACCCGCACCCGGCCGATGGCCTCGGCCAGCACAAAGTGGGTCTTGCCTTGGACCGTCTTTTTGTCCTTCAGAATGTGTCCGGCCAGCGCCTCCGGGCTTAGATCGCCGATCGCCGGAATAGGTCCATACAGGTTCGTCACGCGGCGCATCTCGACGGCCTCCGGCTTGCTCACAACGCCCAGCCTCTCGGCCAGATACGCGGCCGCGTTCATCCCATAGGCCACGGCTTCGCCATGCAGCAGGCGCTCGTAGTTCGTTTCGGCCTCCAGCGCGTGCCCTAGCGTGTGACCGTAGTTCAGGATGCGGCGCAGATCGGATTCCTTCTCGTCGGCCGTCACCACTTCCGCTTTGATGCGAACCGAATCGTCGATCAGAAAATCCACAGCGTCCGGCTTTCGCGCCAGCACGTCCTGGGATTGAACGGCAAGAAGGTCGAAAAGCTTGGGGCTGGCGATGATTCCGTATTTCACGACTTCGTAAAGTCCGGAACGGTACTCGCGCTCGGGCAGCGTGTCCAGCACGCTTGGGTCGATTAGCACGGCAAGCGGCTGGTGGAATGCGCCCATCAGGTTCTTCCCACTCGCCAGGTTCACGCCGGTCTTGCCGCCTATGGCCGCGTCCACCTGGGCCAGCAGCGTGGTCGGCGCCTGAATCACGGGAATCCCGCGCATGAAGACGGCTGCCAGAAACCCGCCGGTATCGCCAACGATGCCGCCGCCGAAGGCGACAATAATCGATGATCGGTCCGCCCCCAGGGCCAGCATCCGCTCGGCCATCTCCTCCAAAACGTGCAGCCGTTTGTTCGGTTCTCCCCCCGGAAACAGGATGCGTTCATGCGGAAAGGAAAGTTTGGCGCCATGCAGCGCCCAGACGTCGGCGGTCGTGACGACGAAGATTTTTCCGGTCTTTGCGGGAAGGAACTCCGGGACGCGGGACAGGATGCCGCGTTCAATCCGGCACTCATATCGGGCCGTGCCGGTGGTGACTACGTGCGAGGACATGCTCTTTTTCGTTTGTACCATGAGGGTATGGCGGGTGTTCCGGAACGAATCGTTTGCGACTATCTGGTGATCGGCGCGGGAGTGGCTGGATTGCGCGCCGCCATCTCGCTGGCCGCGCATGGCAAAGTGCTCGTGTTAGCCAAGGACACTCTGCATGAATCGGCCTCGGAATACGCGCAGGGCGGGATTGCGGCGGCGCTCTCCGACGACGACGAAGTGTCCTTGCATGAGCAGGATACGCTCGCCGCCGGCGACGGCCTGTGCGACTTGGAGGCCGTAAAGACCCTTGTGGCCGAAGGGCCGCGCGTGATCGAAGAGTTGCTGGTTTGGGGCGCCGCGTTCGATCGCGAGGGCGGGGAGCTAGTCTTCGGCCGCGAAGGCGCGCATTCGCGAAATCGAATTCTCCATGCCCACGGCGACTCCACCGGCCGCGAGATCTCCCGCACGCTCTATCGAAAAGCGGCTTCCCTGGCCAACGTCCGGTTTCTCTCCTTCGCCGCCGTGACGGACCTGCTGGTGGAGGATGGCGAGGTGCGCGGCGCAGTAGCCTTCGACGAGCGCTACCGCGAACGCCATCCGATCTACGCCAAGGCTGTGTTGCTGGCCACAGGCGGGCTCGGCCGTGTCTACAAGGAAACCACGAATCCGAACGTCGCCACAGGCGACGGCGTGTCCATGTCTTTCCGGGCCGGCGCCGTCATTCGAGATATCGAGTTCGTGCAGTTCCATCCCACGGCGCTGCACCTGGAGAACGCGCCGCGCTTTCTCCTGTCGGAGGCGCTGCGCGGCGAAGGCGCCTACCTTAGAAACGCCGCCGGCGAACGCTTCACCGACGAACTGGCGTCGCGCGACGTGGTGAGCCGGGCGATCGTCTCCGAGATCGGCCGTACCGGCTCTCCCCACATGTTTCTGGATATGACCCACTTCGGTCCCGGCGTGATGGAGCATCACTTTCCCCGCATCCACCAGACCTGCCTGCGTTTCGGCCTGGATCTGACGAAGTCTCCCGCGCCCGTACATCCGGCGGCGCATTACGCGATGGGTGGCGTGCACACGGATTTGAATGGACTCACCACCGTTCCGCGCCTGTTCGCCGCGGGCGAGGTGGCCTGCACCGGAGTCCACGGTGCAAATCGTCTGGCGTCCAACTCGTTATTGGAAGGCGTGGTCTTCGGCGCGCGCGCGGCCCGCGCCATGTTGGAGTTGACCGAGACGGCCGCGTCCGGCTCGCCGCCGCGCGACGAGGTGTTTCCGGCGATGACGGAGAGCCATCTGCGCTCGATCACCTGGGACCACTGCGGCATCACGCGGGACGGCGCCGGCCTCGGTAAGGCGGCGGACGTGCTGCGCTCGGTGCCCTTGGAACGGCTCGAAAAACCCTCCCGCCGCGACTATGAGCTGCGCAGCATGCGCCGCGTGGCCCTGCTGATCGCCATGGCCGCGCTGGAGCGAAAAGAGAGCCGGGGCGGGCACTATCGCAGCGACTACCCCGGGAAAGCGCCTACGGCGGAGCACTCCACGCTGGTAATCGGCTAGACCTGTACCCGTGCCGCTATCCGCCGGTGACGAACCCGGTCCCATTGAGATTCAGGCGCCCCTGGGCTCGGGCCCAAAGCTGGGCACGCCGGTGGCAATCAGTGCTAGGCGGATCTAGGCGCGATCCACATGAACCAACTCCCGCTTGATCGAACCGAGGCTCGGGCAACCCGCTAGGCCCATCGCCAGGGTCAACTCCCGGTTGAGGAGCTCCATCACGCGTCGCACCCCGTCCTCCCCGAAAGTGCCCAGGCCGTAGAGCGGCGGACGTCCGACGAACACACCCTTGGCGCCAAGAGCGAGAGCCTTCAGAACGTCTGAGCCCCGGCGAAATCCCCCGTCGATGAGAACGACGGTCCGCTTTCCGGCCGAGTCGACGATTTCGGGCAGCATCTCGATAGTGGACGGAGTTCCATCCAGCACGCGCCCGCCATGGTTGGAGACGACGATCCCGGATGCGCCCTGCTCCACCGCCCGCAGGGCATCCGCGCTGGTGAGGATCCCCTTCACGTAGACAGGTACCTTTGCGGTCTTGATCAGTTCCGGCAGGAAGGACCAATCGAGCTTCGCAAGGAATTGCTTGTTGAGCCCCGTTGAGCCGGGCGGCACGGTGGCGAGATTTGCGCGCTGCATCCGTTCCATCGATCCGAGATAAGGAGTGTCAACCGTGAATAGCAAAGCCTTGGCCCCGAGGCCGGCCGCCATCTCGGCGCGGCGCAACGCGCCCGGCCGGTCGGGCAGCGGGTACAACTGGAAGATCCACGGCGCCGGCGATGCAGCGGCGATCTGATTGACAGGCAACGAGGATCCCGTGGAGACGGCCATCAGAGTTCCCGCCGCCGCCGCGCCGCGCCGAGTCGCCGCTTCGGCCTCATCATGCAGACGCCGATGGGCTCCGGTGGGCGCAATCATGATGGGCGAGGCCAAAGTGACGCCGAACAGTTCGGTGGACGTGTCAATCTGGTCGACTCCCGCCAACACCCGCGGGCGAAACGTGACCCGGCCGAACGCCTCGCGATTGCGCTTGATGGTCCACTCATCCCAGGCGCCGCCTTCCACATAGTCGTAGACCGCTTGGGTGGCTTTCCGTTGGAAGACCATGCCGAAATCAAAGACATTGATCATTTCTCGAAGGGCCGGTTCGGGGGCGGCTTGACTGAGCAGCGGCGAGGCGCCGGTCCACAGCGATAAATGTTGCAGGCAACTCCGTCGAGTGAGCGTGTGTTTCTCCAGGTTCAAGCCAGCGAGCCCGGCTTTGGAAAGTAGCGCCGCACGAGCGCATCCGCCGTGCGCAGTGTTTGCGCGACGGACGTCAGCGTCGGGTTCGCGAACACGTTTTGCGGCATCGCCGAACCGCCTGTCACGAACAGGTTCGGCATGCTCCACGATTGCATCCAAGGATTCAACAGGGAAGTCTCCGGTTCGCTGCCCTGTATGGCGCCGCCTTGGAGATGGGTTCCCAAATACGTGGTGGCGTCATAGTGCCCGTACGGCGCCGGGGCCCGCACGTGCTGCACGCCCGGAATCTGCCGCGCCAAGGCTACGACCTTGGCAACGGCGTAGGTTCGCAGTTTCCTCTCGTTGTCCGTCCAGTCCATCGTCATGCGAATCAACGGGTCGCCGTAGGCATCGCGATACTCGGGGTCGAGACTGAGATAGTTGGTCTCGTAGGAGAAGTGGTCGGCCATCAAAATGATGCGCGAAACGCGGTCATACCACTCGAGCGACGCGCGCTTCCACTCCGCTCCCCAGGTCGCCCCGGCGCCCGGCGGGAGCACGCCGAAGGACCCGATGGGCCCGAGCCCGGGCGTGGACGCCTTGGCGAACGCGCCACCGAGAAAATCCAGCGGCCCGTGATCGAAGTTGTCGCATTCGAGATCCGAAATGCAGATGCCGGCCGAGGCGGCTCCCATGAAGCCGTTCAGGGGCTTGTCCAGAAACACCAGGACTCCGCCCGCCGCCTGATGCGTGAGACTGCGGCCCACCAAACCGCGCCGCGTGGCCGGGTCGTAGGGTTCACCGATCTTCGAGAGCAGAAGCAGGCGTACATTGCTCAACGTCCAGGACGCCAGAATCACGAGGTCGGCAGGCTGAAAGAACTCTTGGCCGCGCTCATTCACCCAGGTGACGCCGGTGGCGCGCCCATCCCTGTGAAGCACGCGGCGGACCGCCGCGCTATGAGTGATGCTCACGTTGGCGTGGCGGGCGATCACCGGCATTGCGATAGTAGTCGGCTGAGCCTTCGCCCCCACCATGCAACCGAATTTGTCGCAGTAGCCGCAATACTCGCACGCGGCCCGGGCGACGCGATCGGGGTTGGTGTAAGGCTGGCTGAGAATCGCGGCGGGGGCGGCGTAGGGATGGTAACCTTGCGCCCGTGCCGTCGCGGCGAAAAGCGCGGGGAAGGCGCCGGCCTTCAATGGCGGAAGCGGGTAGGAGCCAGAGCGCGGAGGATCGAACGGGTTCGTGCCGGTCTCGCCCGAGACTCCCATCAATTCCTCCGCCCGCTGGTACCAAGGCTCGATCTCCTCGTACGTCAATCCCCAATCCTGGATCAAGCTGCCTGCGGGCAATTTGGCCGCGCCGTAGCGATTCACGAAATGCGTGCGAAGCTGGAACGCCTCGGGACGGAACCGGCGTGCGGAGCCGCCCCAGTGTTCTCCGGCTCCGCCGGTGCCGCTGCCCGGGAGAACGGAGCCATGCTGGCGCATCGGGAGCGCGCGCTCGCCGCTCGCGTGGCGGAAGGTGAATGTGTCCTTGGCCACGTCCTGCATCATGCGCAGGCTGACGGTGTAGTCGATTTCGTCCATGGCGGCATGGTAGCCGGCGGTCTTGCGCTTCTTGCCGCGCTCCAGCACGAGGATCTTCAAGCCGGTGCGAGCGCCCAATTCCTTGGCCATCATCAACCCGGTCCATCCTCCGCCGGCAATCACGACGTCCTGATGGCGGAGAGTCTTCATGATTCGCCGTCCCACGGTTTCACCGGATGGCCGATGATTTGCGCCAGACTCTTCGGCTTCGGATGGAAAGCAACTCCGTCGTGTTGGTCAAACTCGCTGGCCCAGCTCATGTACGGTCCCGGAAAGCCGACGAGTTGCCAGCCGATCAAATCGGCATTACCGCCATGCATCGGATCGCAGAACATCCCTTCGATCACGTGGCGCCGCAACATCTGAAAGAAGCGCGTCCGTTCGATCGCCTCCAGCTTCCTGTCTTGTGCCTCTGGGGACAGTGCGCCAAAATCCGGGCCGAGCTTTTGGAGGCCGTCGAGATAGATCTCGCGAGGAGTCTCCTTGCCCTGGTAGCCTTGCTCGGGCTTACCTGCAACGAAGGGCGGCCGCGTGTAGCGAAAGCGGTCGCGGCCGTAGGCTCCAGCGAATTGGCGGTCAATGTAGACGATTACGTTGGCCTCGCGGGCGCCGGGTCCGGCGGCGTCGGTGGGAAAGATACGCGCGGCGGCGGCGATGATGAGCGCCTGCTGTTCGCTGAAAAAGCGGAGACGGATGCGGAGACTTGCCTTGGGGTCCTGCGCCACGGCCCTAAAGGCCTCGCCGCTCAACGTATATACCAGTGCCCCTCCCACCTGTGTGGCAGCGACATGGAGAAAGTGCCGTCTTCTCGGCATGGCGGGCAGTGTAGCACAGTGAACGGATCAGCTCCCAAACAGGTGGGGTGCGCAGCGTGGGGCGCCGCCAAGGCCCCGCAGATCTCCGCTGTGAGGCCGGGTTAGTAATAGCCCAGCAGCTTCCACCACGCGAAACCCACCGTCCCCCAAATCAGGAAGTTGACGCTGACTACGATGGCGCCTAGCCGCCACCAGTCGCGAAAGGTCACGTAGTCCTGTGCGAAATACATCGGGGACGGGGTGGTGCCGTAGTGGGTCAACCCGGCCGCCAGGTTGGCGAAGCAGGCGAACGAATAAGCGACAAGCCCGATGGGCGCGCCCTTCAGGGTCAGCACGGCCAGAAACGGAGGGTACATGGAGAGCAAGTGGGCCGTGATGCTGGCAAACGCGTAGTGGGCGTAGGCGTAGATCAGCAGGGCGCAGACGAAAAGCACCGGCCACGTAAAGTCTCCAAACCACACGCCGACCGTTTCCGCGAACACCCCCGTCACCCCGCTGTCGGCAAGCGCCTTCCCCATCCGTACCAGGCCGCCATACCAGATGAAAAGGTCCCAGGCGCCATACTCCCGTTTTACATCCTCCCACTGCAGCACTCCCGTGACCAAAAGTGCGGAACCTCCCAAGAGTGCTGTCGTCGCGATGTCGAAGCCGTGAACGCCACTGGAGGCCCAGGTCAAACAAACTGCGGCAAAAACCAACGCCAATACCTTCTCGTCCCGCGACATGGCGCCTAGCCTTTCGAGTTCGCCGGCCGCGAATTGGGCGGCCTCCGGCGTGCGCCGGACCTCGGGCGGAAACAACTTCATCACAATCACCGGAACTAAAGCCAACGAAGCCAGGCCCGGCGCCAGGCCCGCGAGGAGCCAACTGGTCCAGGTGATCGAATAGCCCTGTTGCGCGGCCATCTGGGCGACAAGCGGATTGGACGCCTGACCGGTAAAGAACATTGCCGCCGTTACGCAGATGCACTGGTATACGGCCACCATCAGATACGCCCCCAGCCTTTTGGCGGAGGGTCCCGGCCGGGACTCATAGAGTTCGGCGATCGACCGCGCCAAGGGCAGGGTAACGCCCCCAGACCGCGCGCCGTTGGACGGAATAATAGCGGCCAAGGTCATATCGCTGGCCGCAAGGGCGTAGGTCACGCCCAGCGTAGTGGTGCCGAAGTAACGGATAAACACCAGGGCGATGCGCCGCGCCAGGCCTGTATTCAGCAACGCCCGGGAAATGAAAAAGGCCGCCAGCACCATCCACACCGTGGGGTCGGCATACCCGCCCAACGCCGATTGAATCGTCAGACCACCGACGACGGAGGTCAGAGTGACCCCGATTAAGACAATGGCGCCGCCCGGAATCGGCTGCAGGATCAGGCCGGCCACCGTGGCCGCGAAGACGCCGAATAGCCGCCAGGCCTCCGGCTTAATCGAGGGCGGTTTCGGGAAAACGTAGACGATCGTCAGGTAGATCAGAACTAAGATCGCAACGCCACGCAGATTTCGGAGCACGGGCGGCCATCATACCACTGCACAGGTGTGAAGGATTACAGACAAATCCTAGCCTAACGTAAGAGGCCCCCCGGCTGTGCCGGGGTGGCAGTAGCAGTTTGACATTTCCGGGAGTCCATCAGAGAAACTCCAAACGTGAGCCGCCAA